>Ga0153940_1000131_pt1 | contig 46235 bp, 47 predicted proteins | sample TSNJ024MetaG_FD_104736 | JGI IMG/M metagenome (GOLD analysis project Ga0153940, IMG submission 104736) | Attine ant fungus gardens microbial communities from New Jersey, USA - TSNJ024 MetaG | ecosystem: Host-associated > Fungi > Mycelium > Unclassified | place: USA: New Jersey, Brendan T. Byrne... | reverse complement strand
CCCTTGTGGGCGACTACTCTTTTTATATGATTATAGTAGCACTATTAGTAATTAATGTCAAGCGTTGAATAAGAGAGAAAAACCGTGATGAAAGCCAGTGAAATCAACACTTTCATCAATATTAGATGAAGTGTAGGATTATATTTGATTCAGCATTATGTCATATGCATACTTCAGAACGTTTTACTAGAACGTTGTTAAATGCCTATGATACTCTTGTCGAGATTGAAGAATCTGATTGGCTGAACGAATTAAAAGAGTTAAATGAAAATGACTTTTCTTATTGGAATTTAAAGCACTATACAATATTTTTTGATAAAATTGGGATGTATCAATTCGTAGCAAAAGGATATAAGAAGATAGAATTGGAGGGTTGATGTGAATTTTGAAGAATTAAGTAAGGAAATATCTTATGCACTGAGACATGCTCCGTGGGGAATATGAGTTAGAGCTAGATAGTGAAGGCTGGGTTTCGCTTGAACAATTAATTGAATCTTTAGCAAGGAATCCAAAATGGAAGAATCTATATTTTAACACAAGGTTTAAGACCATGCTCAAGACTAAGAAAAGATATCAAGAAAGCAATGAGGACTTAATATGGACGTACATGAATTATTAAATAAAGTAAAAAACGGCGAAATAGAAATTGAAACAGCCGAAGAACAATTAAAGAAACTTCCATATGAAGACATCGGTTGTGCTAAAATTGATCACCACAGGGGGCTTCGTTCCGGTTTTGGTGAGGTGATATATTGCCCGGGAAAGAGCCTGGATCATCTGGAACACATCTATCAAGTATTTCAACAAAGACATGAGAATGTGCTTGGTACCCGCGCATCAAAGGAACAGTACGAAGCTCTGCGTAAAAAAGTTCCGGAGATTCAATACGATGAGGTTTCAAAGGTATTAATGCTGCAATATCACAAGCCTGAACAAAAAGGCTGTGTAGCAGTATGCACCGGTGGAACTTCAGACATCCCCGTAGCAGAAGAAGCAGCAATGGTAGCGGAATACTTTGGCTGCCATGTCCTGCGCATCTATGATGTGGGTGTAGCCGGAATCCACCGCCTGATGTCCAAGATGGACGAAATCCGCAGCGCCAACTGCGTAATCGCCGTAGCCGGCATGGAAGGTGCTTTAGCCGGCGTCATTGCCGGTCTGGTAGAACACCCGGTAGTAGCAGTACCCACCTCCGTAGGCTATGGAGCCAGCTTCGGCGGCGTGGCACCTCTTTTAACCATGTTAAATTCCTGCGCAGAAGGCATTGCTGTAGTAAATATAGATAACGGATTCGGCGCAGGCTATCTGGCTGCCCAGATGAATCGAATGGCGCAGCCAAAAGAAGATAAAGAATAGAAAGACAAGGATGGGATCCATATGATACAAAAAATATTATATCTGGAATGTAATTCCGGAATCAGCGGAGACATGACAGTAAGTGCCCTTCTGGATTTGGGTGCAAGCGAGGAAAGGCTGCGTTCAGAACTTGCAAAACTGCCGGTTGATGGCTATGAACTTAAAGTTGAACAAACGAAAAAGTGCGGCATATCCTGTTTACGTTTTCATGTATTACTCAAAGAAGAACATCACCACCATCATCATGAAAATGAACATCGCCTTCACCACCATCATCACCGTACCTACAAAGATATCCAGGAAATGATAGAAGGTTCGAAGCTTCAGAAAGCGATAAAAGAAAAGTCACAAAAGATTTTCTATATATTGGCCAAAGCAGAAGCCGCAGTACACGGAACAACAATCGAAGCAGTACATTTTCACGAAGTTGGTGCGGTAGACTCAATCGTTGACATTGTCGGAGCCGCGATTTGCCTGGTAGACCTGGGTATTGAAGAAATCGCAATCAGCCCTCTAACCGAAGGATGCGGAACCGTATGGTGCCAGCATGGCGAGATTCCAGTTCCCGTTCCGGCAGTTTTAAAACTAGCTGAAACCCACGGACTGCCAATCAAAAAAACAGATATCCAAGGCGAAATGATCACCCCGACAGGAGCAGCCATCGTCGCAGCTATGCGCACCAGAGAGCTGCCGGAAGAATTCATTATCCAAAAAACGGGCATTGGAGCAGGAACAAAAGACTTCCCACATGCCAACATATTACGAGCCATGCTGATCACCCCCCAATACCCGGCAGACAGCATCTGGGTATTAGAAACAAATGTAGATGATTTTAGCGGAGAACAACTGGGATTCCTACAAGAAAAACTGATGCACAGCGGAGCAAAAGACGTTTTTTTCACTCCCATATACATGAAGAAAAGCCGTCCGGCATACAAGTTAACAGTACTATGCGACTCAGCCATAACAGATCAGATAGAGAACCTGATCTTCCAGGAATCCACCAGTATCGGCATACGAAGATATCCAGCCAACCGAACGGTATTGGAACGCCGAATAGAAAAAATCTCAACCAATTTAGGTGACGCTTTAGTAAAGGTATGCACTTACGGCGGAAAAACCTTCTGCTATCCGGAATACGAAAGCATCCGCACAATCGGAAAAAAATCCAATAAAAGCTATCATGAAATATACAATACCATAAAAGGAAAGGCAGAAGAAAACCTTGGCGGATAAAAGACAACAATTAACCGATCAACTAAATAAATTAACCCAAAAGGACACCTGCATTGCATTTTCCGGAGGTGTCGACAGCAGTCTTTTACTAAAACTAATAAGTCTGTCAGCAAAAACAAACAAAACTCACGTTTATGCAGTTACCTTTGACACAGTTCTGCATCCCAAAAGCGATGCTCAACTGGCAAAAAAAGTAGCCATGGAAACCGGAGCAGAACACCATATCCTAACCATAGACGAACTAGAACAGCCCGAAATCCGCAATAACGACAAACGCCGATGCTATTACTGTAAAAAAGCTCTATTTGAAAAATTAATTACATTTTCTGCAGATCACGGTATTAATACTATTATTGAAGGAACCAATTACGATGACTTATCACAATACCGTCCGGGAATACAAGCAGTCCATGAACTGAATATCCATAGCCCTTTAGCCCAAGCCAAATTGACAAAAGAGGAAATTCGCAGCTGGGCCAGAGAAATTGGCCTCTCAGTAGCCGAACGCCCGGCTACTCCTTGCATGGCCACACGTCTTCCCTATGGTGCCAACGTAGATTTAGAACTGCTTAAGAAAATTGAGCTTGGCGAAGAATTTCTGCGTGAACTTGGATTTGCAAATGTAAGATTACGAGTTCATAACGAAATCGCAAGACTGGAAGTTAACCAAGAGATATTATACGAAGCTATACTTAAAAAAAATGAAATAATAAAAAAGTTAAAAGATTTGGGCTTTAGATATATTACACTGGATCTTGAAGGATTCCGGTCTGGTAGTATGGATGATATGAATGAGGTTTTTCAAGGAATATACTAAAATGATGAACCTTCCCGTAACAGTGTTGAAAACAGTGTCAGATGAACGGTTCTAACCAAATTTATAATACTACCAAAACCCAGCCGCTGAGGAAGGAGATATGCTTTCCGCAAACATTTAAGGGCGGTTTTAGCAACTGGCGAAATCCACTGCTTATGGAGACTTAAGCGCGAAGGCTTTCCTGAGCGCTTTAGTCGTAGTTAGCAGTTAGTTCGACAGGTGCGTTGCCCGGTGCGCGGAAAGCATATCTCCTTCCTCAGTGGCGTCCTGGCAGCCCACATGTAAAATATTCAACATATAATAATGTCTTATTAACCCCAAGACCCTGTCAAGAAAAAAACCTTGACACCACATGAAAAATATAGTATGCTTGCAAAGGTGATTTGAATGGAAAAAATTGTAGAACAAACATTATTATATGATTTTTATGGTGAGTTACTAACAGATCACCAGAGACAGATATACGAAGACGTTGTATTAAATGATTACTCCTTAAGTGAGGTTGCCCAGAATCAGGGAATCAGTCGGCAGGGTGTCCATGATACCATTAAGCGCTGCAGCAAGATTTTAAGTGATTACGAAGAAAAATTGCACCTGATCCGCAAGTTTGTGAGCATTAAAGAAAAGGTCAATAAAATTAATACCTTAACAACCCACTATAAAGAACAGGATAAAAAAGTGCTGATGAAGCAGATAGAAGAAATCTCGCAAGAGATTCTGGAGGAGTTGTAATTTATGGCATTTGAAAGTTTAACAGACAAACTGCAGAATGTATTTAAAAAGCTAAGAAGTAAAGGCCGCCTGACCGAAGAAGATGTCAAAACAGCTTTAAAAGAAGTTAAAATGGCACTGCTGGAAGCCGATGTCAGCTTTAAAGTGGTAAAGCAGTTTATTAAAGCAGTTCAGGAACGTGCTATTGGACAGGATGTTATGACTGGATTGAATCCTGGCCAGATGGTCATCAAGATTGTTAATGAAGAAATGGTTACCCTGATGGGCAGTGAAACCACTGAAATTATGATAAAGCCAGGTAACGAGATCACTGTTATCATGATGGCCGGCCTTCAGGGTGCCGGTAAGACCACAACAACGGCAAAGCTGGCAGGAAAGTTTAAATCCACAGGAAAAAGGCCATTACTTGCAGCCTGCGATATCTACCGTCCGGCAGCGATACTCCAGCTCCAGCAAAATGGTGAAAAGCAAGGTGTAGAAGTGTTTGCCATGGGTGATAAGCAAAATCCTGTGAACATCGCTAAAGCAGCTATTGAACATGCAAAGAACAATAATTACAATGTAGTTATCTTAGATACTGCCGGTCGTCTTCACATTGATGAAGATATGATGCAGGAATTGATGGAAATCAAAGAGCAGGTGCAGGTTGACCAAACTATTTTAGTGGTTGATGCCATGACAGGTCAGGACGCGGTAAATGTTTCTGAGATGTTCAATGCGAAAGTGGGTATTGATGGTGTCATCCTGACCAAGATGGATGGTGATACCAGGGGCGGTGCGGCACTTTCTATCAAAGCAGTTAGTGGTAAGCCGATTCTCTATGTAGGTATGGGGGAAAAGCTTTCTGATCTGGAGCAGTTTTATCCTGACCGTATGGCCTCACGTATCCTTGGCATGGGTGATGTGATGAGTCTGATTGAAAAGGCTCAGGCTAATATTGATGAAGACAAAGCGAAAGAAATGGAACAAAAGCTGAAAAAGGCTCAGTTTGGTTTCGATGACTATCTGGAAAGTATGAATCAGATGAAAAATATGGGCGGGCTGTCCAATGTTCTGAATATGCTTCCCGGAATGGGAAATAAGATGAAAGACATCGATGGTATGATCGATGAAAAGGATATGGCTAGAAAAGAAGCAATTATCCTTTCAATGACACCCAAAGAACGGGCTAATCCGGATCTCTTAAATATATCCAGAAAACAGCGTATTGCAAAAGGTGCCGGTGTGGATTTAAGTGAAGTGAACCGGATGGTGAAGCAGTTTGAACAGGCGCGCAAGATGATGAAACAGATGCCTGGTATGATGGGTGGAAAAGGTGGTAAAAGAGGAGGATTCAAACTTCCCTTTTAACATAAATATAATTTCCTTATGAGGAGGTGAAAGAGATGGCAGTAAAGATCAGATTAAGAAGAATGGGACAGAAAAAAGCTCCTTTTTATAGAATCATTGTAGCTGATTCCAGATCTCCAAGAGATGGAAGATTCATCGAAGAAATCGGTACTTACGATCCGACCAAAGATCCTAGTGTATACAAAATCGATGAAGAAGCAGCGAAAAAATGGTTGACAAACGGTGCACAGCCGACAGAAGTAGTTTCAAAACTTTTCAAACTAGCTGGTATTGAGAAATAGTCGAGGTATGTGATGAAAGAATTAGTTGAAGTAATTGCAAAATCGCTGGTTGACAATCCAGATGAAGTTATTGTAACACAGAAAGAAGAAGACGATGCAATTGTGATTGAGTTAAAGGTTGCTGCTTCTGATATGGGAAAAGTGATCGGACGTCAGGGACGTATTGCAAAAGCTATTCGTACGGTTGTTAAATCCGCTTCTTCCAAGTGTGACAAAAAGGTGATTGTCGAAATTATGTAGACAGATATGCGCAGTGGGATGTTTCCGGTAAGGAATCATTTGCTGCGTTTTGTCACTGTTATGGAGAGTTTGCATTTGAAGTAAGTAAGCTGCAAAGGGGATTATGAATATCCCCTTTGGCAGGGTGAGGAGTTTGATTCATGGAAAATTTACTGCAGGTTGGGATAATCACATCCACCCATGGAATAAAAGGTGAAGTGAAGGTCTTTCCCACAACAGATGATGCTCAGAGATTTAAGAAGTTAAAGGAAGTCCTCCTTGATACGGGGAAAGAATATTTAACATTAGAGATTGAAGGCGTAAAGTTTTTCAAAAAATTTGTTATATTAAAATTTAAAGGAATTGACAATATTAATGATGTAGAGCAATACCGCCAAAAAGGTTTGTGGGTTACCCGGGAACATGCGGTAAAGCTTAAGAAGAATGAATACTTTGTTACCGATTTAATTGATATGCGGGTATTCACCGAAGATGGAAAAGAATTTGGCGTTCTGACCGATGTATTGCAGACGGGAGCCAATGATGTATATATAGTGAAGACGCCGGAGAATCAGGAAGTATTGATCCCTGCTATTAAGCAGTGCATTCTGAATGTGAATGTAGAAGAAAAACGGATGGATATTCATCTGATGCCGGGTCTGGTTTAGGAGTGTTTTAATGAATTATCACGTATTAACTCTGTTTCCGGAGATGATCGAGCAGGGACTAAAAACCAGCATTATCGGAAGAGCAATTGACCAGGGATTACTGACACTTTCCTGTATAAATATCCGGGATTATGCTAATAACAAGCATATGAAAGTAGATGACTATCCATATGGCGGTGGTGCCGGAATGGTGATGATGGCAGAACCGGTTTATGGTGCTTATCAGGCTGTAACCGAGAAAATAGGCTATTGTCCGAGGGTGATCTATCTCACTCCGCAGGGCAAAGTATTTCATCAAAATATGGCAAAAGAGCTGGCTGATGAGCAGGATCTTATTTTTTTGTGCGGCCATTATGAAGGAATCGACGAACGCGTTTTAGAAGATATTGTTACTGACTATGTTTCAATTGGTGATTATGTATTGACTGGCGGTGAGCTGCCTGCCATGGTGATGATAGATGCTATATCCCGGATGGTTCCCGGGGTCTTAAGCAATGAAGAATCGGCACAGACAGAATCCTTTCAAGACAATCTGCTGGAGCACCCTCATTATACCCGCCCTGCTGTCTGGCAGAAAAAAGAAGTTCCACCCGTACTTCTTTCGGGGCATCATGCAAAAATTGAAGAATGGCGGCATGAACAGTCTGTAAAAAGGACAAGGGAAAGACGACCCGATCTGTTAAGATAAATGGTTATCTTTCCAATCCTGAATAAATTCCATCTGCAGTTCATCATCCTGTAAGCGATCCTCAGAAGTAGAATGGGCGAGACAGCAGTAGAGTGGAATTAGGATAAGTAAAAGTAAAACGGCAATAATAAATATAATCATAATATACTCCCTTATTATTTCTTATTATTAATAGTATATCCATGGGGAAGCGTATTTTATACAACAAGAGTAAAAAAATTGCTTGGAAAACGAAAAAACAATGTGCAGAAAAGATGAAAAACATAATAAAAAGAAAAGATGAGAAGCATAATAAAAAAACTTGCAAAATTATGTAACCTATAGTATAATCTATACATTGTGAAAAAACGAGATGGTCCGCTGTTACCAAAGGTATTAAGAACATCCAAGTTAAATAAAGGAGAGAATACAATGAGTGACATTATTAAAAACATTGAAGCAGCACAGATGAGAACTGATATCGCAGAATTTCATGTTGGTGATACTGTAAGAGTACACGGTAAAATCAAAGAGGGTGCTCGCGAAAGAATTCAGATTTTTGAAGGTATCGTATTAAAGAGACAGGGCGGAAGCAGCCGCGAAACATTTACAGTTAGAAAGAACTCTAATGGAATTGGTGTTGAAAAGACATGGCCGCTGCATTCTCCTAACGTTGAGAAGATTGAAGTAATAAGACGTGGTAAGGTAAGACGTGCAAAACTGACATATTTAAGAGGACGTGTTGGTAAGAGAGCAAAGGTTAAAGAACTTGTAAAATAAGATTACTATGCAGAATGCAGGATTTTTGTGCATTGTGAAGCGTGTTGCTGTTGGCAGCCTATAGGATTGTGACAGTAACAAAATAAGAGAATCATGACAGGGACAATACATTTGTATTAGTCCCTGTTTGTAAATTTACTATTTTCACACCTGCCTGTATGGGTTATGAAACATGCAGGAAACGGAGGAAACGATGGGATTAAATCCAAGTTATGTAAAAGATTATTTTGCTCATTCAAAGGTCAGAGTTGTTTTTGCCTGGATTATTCAGATTGCTGTAGTAATTGGTTTAGCGGCAATATTGTCACTTTCTTTTTTTCAGACTGTAGCAATGCAGGAGGGTTCTATGGATTCGACCCTTTCAGCAGGCGATAAATTTTTGGTGAATAAAGCTGTTTATAAAATTGGCGGCCCAAAGCGAGGAGATATTATTGCCTTTCGGATTGGAAATGAAGAGAAAGGAAGTACTCATATTAAGCGAGTGGTTGGACTTCCGGGAGAAACTATCCAGATTCAAAATGGGCAGATACTGATTAATGGTGAAACTTACGTAGAACAGAAAGATTTTCCGGCGATGACAAATGCCGGTGTTGCAGAAGATGCTATTACCTTGAAAGGTGATGAGTATTTTGTGCTGGGTGATAATCGAAACAGCAGCGAGGACAGCCGGTTTATTGATATTGGCAATATTAAGAAAGAACAGATCATCGGGAAACTGTGGTTCGTAATTTCACCGATGAATAAGCTTGGATTACTGCGGAGTTAAAAGGAGTACAGATGAATTTACAATGGTATCCCGGTCATATGACCAAAGCGAAACGAATGATGCAAGAAGACATCAAACTGATTGACTTGATAATTGAGTTGGTGGACGGCCGCGTCCCCTTAAGCAGCCGCAATCCGGATATAGATGAACTGGGGAAAAACAAGGCGAGATTAATCCTGCTGAACAAGTCGGATCTTTCGGATGAACACTATAATGCTAAGTGGACAGCTTATTTTCAACAAAAGGGTTTCTATGTGGTAAAAGTAAATTCCCGAAGCGGGACTGGGCTAAAACAGATTTACGGTGTGATTCAGGAAGCCTGCCGGGAGAAAATTGAGCGTGACCGCCGCAGGGGGATTAAAAACCGGCCGATCCGTGCTATGGTAGTGGGGATTCCTAATGTGGGTAAATCCACATTTATTAATTCTTTTGCCGGAAAGGCATGTACTAAGACAGGGAACAAGCCGGGTGTTACAAAAGGCAAGCAGTGGATCCGGTTGAATAAGAATGTGGAATTGCTGGATACGCCGGGGATTTTATGGCCTAAGTTCGAAGATCAGTCAGTAGGAATGAAGCTGGCTATGATTGGTTCTATTAAGGATGAAATTCTTAATGTGGAAGAATTGGCACTTGAACTTATTAAGATGTTGGCTCAGAACTATGGAGGATTGTTAAAAAGCCGGTATGAAATCGAGGAAAGCGATGATGCCTTGGCTATGCTTGAGCAGATTGCCTGCAATCGTAAATGTATGCAGCGAGGGAATCAACTGGATTACGCAAGAGCATCACAGATAATTATGGAAGAATTCCGTAATGGGAAGATTGGAAGAATTACGCTGGAGTATCCCGATGAAGGGCAGGAAGTAATAGATGAAAACGATTAGTGAGATAAAGCAGGAAATTGCAGTCTGTAAGGAAAGCGACTGGGATATGATGTTCAAAGTCTACAGTTTGGACACTCGTGCCGGAGTGGTGAGTATGCTGGAAAAGCTTCGAAAAAAACAGGAAAGGCTGCAGCATGAAATCGCCCGTATAGAGTCCATGAAGCAGTATGAATACCAGTATGAATCAGAAGGATTGGTATGCGGCATTGATGAGGTTGGCCGGGGGCCGCTTGCAGGGCCGGTGGTTGCCGGAGCAGTGGTTTTGCCGAAGAACTGTAAGATTTTATATCTGAATGATTCCAAGCAGCTTTCTGAGAAAAAGCGGGAAGAATTATATGATGTGATCATGAGGGAAGCCGTAGCAGTTGGAATAGGCTATGCTTCCCCCAAGCGAATTGATGAGATAAATATATTACAGGCTACTTATGAAGCAATGCAAGAAGCGATCAGGCAGTTATCGGTAAAGCCGGATGTTTTGTTAAATGATGCGGTGACAATTCCACAAGTGGATATTCATCAGGTGCCGATTGTTAAAGGAGATGCAAAAAGTGTTTCGATTGCTGCAGCCAGTATTGTGGCGAAGGTGACCAGGGATCGGCTGATGGCAGAGTATGAGGAGTTGCTGCCCGGGTATGGTTTTGCATCGAATAAAGGGTACGGATCGCAGGTACATATCGAGGCTTTGAAGACGAAAGGACCTACAGCCATACATCGCAGAAGCTTTATAGGTAATTTTGTTTAGAAGAGGAGTAGAAAATAGATTGTGTGATAACAAAAAAAACACAAGAAAAACAGGTTCGTATTATGAACGTGTGGCCATAGATCATCTTGAACAACAGGGGTATCGATTACTGCATCAAAATTATAGATGTGTGCTTGGAGAGATTGATATTATTGCCAGACATGGCATATATCTTGTGTTTGTAGAAGTAAAGTATAGAAAAGATGCTGGGTATGGCGGGAGTTGGGCGGCTGTAGATTATCGGAAACAGCGGAAGATTTCCAGAGTGGCCGGTTGGTATATGACAGAGCATAGGATTGGTGATAATGTACCTTGCAGATTTGATGTGGTGGGAATTAGTCCTGCGGAAATTCAGGTTTGTCAGAATGCATTTGATTATGTAGGGTGAGTGACATGTTTCGATGGAAAAACGAAGAACAGGGAAAACTGAATGTTAATCAGAAAGGTGATGTGGTATATCTGACCTTTCCGCAATTGGAGCGGATACCGGGGGTGGTGCATGGTTTTAGTACTCGTTTAGGTGGTGTTAGTAACGGGTTTTATGCCAGCATGAATTTAAGCTTTACCAGAGGTGACCGGGAAGAAGATGTGTTTGAGAACTATCGGCGTATTTCTGAAGCGATTGGTTTTTCGATGGAAAGTATTGTTTGTTCAGATCAAACACACACATCGAATGTTCGGATTGTTACAAAGCAGGATTGCGGGTATGGTATTACCCGTGAAAAGCCATATAGTGACGTTGACGGCCTGGTGACTAATGAGGTTGGTGTTTCATTGGCTACCTTTTATGCGGACTGCGTACCGCTTTATCTGGTGGATCCGGTGAAAAAAGTTATCGGCTTGAGTCATTCGGGATGGAAGGGAACGGCAGGCCGAATCGCCAAGGTGACAGTGGAATCGATGGTAAGAGAATTCGGTAGTAAACCGGAGGATATCTATGCAGCCATTGGTCCATCTATTTGCCAGGACTGTTATGAAGTTAGTGAAGATGTGATTGAACAGTTTCGCACCGTTTTTACGAAAGACCAGTGTGAAGATATGGTAATTGATAAAGGAAATGGAAAATATCAATTGGATTTATGGAAGGCATGCCGTTATAATTTTATGGAAGCTGGAGTTCTTCCGGAGCACATCAGTTTACCCAATGTCTGCACATGCTGCAATCCGCAGGTATTATTTTCCCATCGGGCCAGCCAGGGGAAAAGAGGTAATTTGGCAGCATTTATAACTTTAACAGAATAAGGTTTTAGCAGTGGGGAATTAAAGCAAATGTGAAGTTCCTTGCCGACAGGAAGCTTTAGGCAAAATATAACCGATAAATTGAGCAGGAAGGAGAAGCGATTCTCTTCCTGCTCGATTATTATTGGCCGAATGGCCATAATGGTATACCCGCCAGGTGTTTCCGTGTGAACAGTAACATGTAAATCCCTATTTGGCTTTTTCTGTTTTTTGTAATAATTGATTGATTTTAAGTGTTGTAGAACGTACTTTTTCTACGGATACATCATGATTCAGGATGTCGATGATGCTGGCGAGGTATTTGCCCATCAGTGCACATTCATAATATGGGCGGGAGAGTAATTCCGGCACACGGTAGTTTAGGTCGGTGGTGATCACCTTGTAAATATACCCTTTTTCGTAATACTCATCAAACTTGTCCAGCCCCTCAGTAAAGAGTCCGAATGTGGTACATATTAATACTCGGTTTGCACCGCGTTCCTTGATTTGTTTTGCTACATCCAGCATACTTTCTCCGGAAGATATCATATCATCAATGATAATTGCATCCTTGCCCTCGACGGAAGCACCCAGGAACTCATGGGCTACGATGGGATTCTTTCCGTTGATGATGGTGGAGTAATCACGCCGCTTATAGAACATTCCCATATCTACCTCGAGAACGTTTGAGAAGTAGACGGCACGGCTCATAGCACCCTCGTCCGGGCTGATGATCATCAGGTGTTCATTGTCCAATTTAAGATCCGGAACAGAAGATAACAGTGCCTGCAGGAATTGATATGTAGGCATATAATTATCAAATCCTTTTAGCGGGATAGCATTCTGGACTCTTGGATCATGCGCATCAAAAGTAATAATATTGGCTACCCCCATATCGGCTAATTCTTTTAGTCCCAGGGCGCAGTCCAGCGATTCGCGTTTGTTGCGTTTGTGCTGGCGGCTTTCATAGAGAAATGGCATGATTACATTGATACGGTGTGCTTTTCCGGTGGCTGCGGAGATTATACGTTTTAAATCCTGGAAATGATCATCCGGTGACATATGATTTTCATAACCGCAGACGGTATAAGCAATACTGAAGTTGGTTACATCACACATAATGTATAAATCTGTACCACGAACAGAATCCCGGATAAACCCTTTCCCTTCGCCGGTTCCGAAACGCGGACAGTCACATTCAATTAAGTAGCTGTCTTCAAAGTATCCGGGCCATTGCAGTACATTGTTGTTCTTCGAACGCAGTTCCTTTCGAAAACTCACCAATTGTTTGTTAACAGTGTCTGCCATCTCGGTACAACCGCGCAGCGCAGCGATTTTAAGAGGAGCAACGGGTATTGATTGTTTGAGTAAATTCAGGTTTACCATAATAACCTCCATTTATAGAAATGTATAATATTTTAAAAGTAAAGCGGATATTCACAATCCGCATTGATTAAAAAGAGATGTTCCTTAATAGTTATATCATTTGGCAATATTTCAGTCAAGAATTTTGAAGAAGAATGTAAATAAAGCTGTTTACATTGACAGAAATAGTTTTGCTCTCTATAATTAATAGGCAGTATCGAGGTGAATTATATGAAAAAAGTGCAACATATCGTCCGCAGTGTAGAAAAAGGCAGCATTGCCTGGGAGATGGAAATTGAGTCGGGAGATGAATTATGTTCTATCAACGGACAGGTCATCACCGATGTCTTTGATTATCATTTCTTAGTGAATGATGAATATCTGGAGGTCGTGATAAAAAAACCAAACCAGGAAGAGTGGCAGCTTGAGATAGAAAAAGATGCCGAAGAAGATTTAGGTATTACATTTGAAAACGATTTTATGGATGAATATCGTTCCTGTAGTAATCGGTGTATTTTCTGTTTTATTGATCAGATGCCACCGGGCATGCGAGATACCTTGTATTTCAAGGATGATGACTCCCGGCTTTCTTTCCTGCAGGGAAATTATGTAACCATGACCAACTTAAGCGATAAGGATTTGGATCGGATCATCAAATACCATTTATCTCCGATCAACATCTCTTTTCACACCACCAATCCCCATTTGCGCTGCGAAATGTTGTGTAACCGATTTGCTGGTGATATTTTTACCAAGGTGCAGAAATTATACGATGCCGGGATTGAAATGAACGGGCAGATAGTTCTGTGCAAAGGGATCAATGACCAGGCTGAACTGGAACGTTCTATATCAGACCTGACGGCATACCTTCCCTTTCTGCGAAGCGTATCAGTAGTACCGGCAGGATTGACCAAATACCGTGAGGACCTGTATCCAATACAGAAGTTTGACCGTCAGGATGCAATCGCGGTAATCCAACAGGTTCATCAGTGGCAGGAACGCCTTTTTGAAAAGTGGGGGATACATTTTGTCCATTGCAGCGATGAATGGTATATACTGGCAGGAATGGATTTCCCGGCAGAAGATACTTATGACGATTACCTGCAGCTGGAAAATGGCGTAGGAATGCTTCGGTTATTAGAAACTGAGATTGCCGAAGCGCTGAAAATATTGCCGGGTGATCAGAGAAATCATAAAATTTCCATCGCAACCGGAAAATTAGCATATCAATTTTTGAAAAAATATATTACAATGATACAGGAGAAATTTTCACAAATAGAAGTAAATGTTTATCCGATCGAAAATCATTTCTTTGGCACACAGATTACGGTATCCGGTTTGATCACCGGCAAGGATCTTTTAGAACAGCTAAAGGGAAAAGATTTGGGATTGTGCTTATTACTTCCATGTAACATGCTGCGGGCCGGTGAGAGAGTCTTGCTGGACGACGTAACGGTAGAACAGATTGAGCAGACATTTCACCTTCCGGTACGAATCGTAGCTGAGGGGGGCCAGGATTTTCTTAAGGCCGTACTGATGGAAGAGGATAAGCAGGAGCATAGAAGGAGACAAATATATGAGCAAACCGATAGTAGCCGTTGTTGGACGACCTAATGTAGGGAAGTCTACATTATTCAATGCGTTGGCAGGAGAGAATATCTCTATTGTAAAGGATACGCCTGGTGTTACCCGGGATCGTATTTATGCCGATGTGACATGGCTGAATAATAATTTTACATTAATCGATACGGGAGGAATTGAACCGGACAGTAAGGATATCATTCTTTCGCAGATGCGCGAGCAGGCACAGATAGCCATTGATACAGCTGACGTCATCATCTTCCTGACAGATGTTAAGCAAGGGCTGGTGGATGCGGATGCAAAAGTGGCTGACATGCTTAGGCGCAGTAATAAGCCGATAATATTAGGCGTTAATAAAGTTGACAACTTTGATAAATATATGATGGATGTCTACGAATTCTATAATCTGGGAATTGGGCAGCCGATGCCGATCTCTGCATCATCAAAGTTGGGATTAGGCGATCTGCTTGATGAAGTAGCTCAATATTTCCCCAAGAATGAAGAGGATATGGAAGAAGAAGATATTCCCCACATCGCCATTGTCGGCAAACCAAACGTAGGAAAATCATCTATTGTCAATAAACTTTTAGGTCAGAACCGGGTCATTGTCTCAGATGTGGCCGGAACCACCAGAGATGCCATTGATACAAGTATCATGTGGAATAAGAAAGAGTACATTTTTATCGATACCGCCGGTCTGCGCCGTAAGAATAAAATCAAGGAAGAACTTGAGCATTATAGTATTATTCGTACAGTTACGGCTGTAGAACGTGCGGATGTGGTGATTGTGGTAATTGATGCTATGGAAGGCGTTACCGAACAAGATGCCAAAATCGCCGGGATAGCCCACGAACGCGGTAAGGGTGTTATCATTGCTGTTAATAAATGGGATGCAGTCGAAAAAGATGACAAAACTATCTATAAATACTCGAATAAGGTGCGTGAAGTGTTGTCTTATATGCCTTATGCGGAACTGATGTTTATTTCGGCAGAGACTGGTCAGCGGTTACCAAAATTATTTGATACCATTGATATGGTTTTAGAGAATTGTGCTCTGCGTGTTCAGACTGGTGTCCTGAATGAAATCATGACTGAGGCCGTAGCGCTTCAGCAACCGCCTTCAGACAAAGGTAAAAGGCTAAAGCTATATTATATTACCCAGGTAGCAGTAAAGCCGCCCACCTTCGTTATATTTGTAAATGACAAAGAATTAATGCATTTTTCATATACAAGATATCTGGAAAATCGAATCCGTGATGCATTTGGTTTCCGGGGAACTTCATTGAAATTTATTATTCGTGAAAGGAAAGATAAGGAGTAAAGAGTCATTATGGAACGTTTGATTTGCTTATTGATCGGGTATGGATGCGGATTGTTTCAGACATCATATATCTATGGAAAGGCCCATGGAATCGATATTCGTGAATATGGAAGCGGGAATGCAGGTATGACAAATGCCCTGCGTACTTTTGGTGCGAAGGCCGGAGCCATCACATTTTTGGGGGACTGCCTCAAATGTGTGGCAGCGGTGCTGATCGTCAGAATTATTTTTGGTAATTCACATGCGGAATATATTAAATTATTGGGTTTGTATGCTGCAGGAGGAACTATTCTGGGTCACAATTATCCATTTTATATGAAGTTTCGCGGCGGAAAGGGAATAGCTGCAACGGCCGGACTTTTCCTGTCCTTTGACTGGAGAATCACACTTTTGGGTCTGATTGTATTTTTAATAGCATTTTTTACCACCCACTATGTATCACTGGGCTCCTTGCTGATTTACATAGTGTTTGTCATTGAAACTATCATATTTGGCCAAATGGGGCTATATCACATGGAGCAGCGTTATTTGAATGAAATGTATATTGCAGCAATTTTATTAGCCTGCCTTGCGTTTTATAAACATAGAGAAAATATCAAACGGATAATTCATGGTAAGGAGAATAAAACATATTTAAAGAGTAAGAATAAGTAACTAATCAGAGCGTGTAATTGTGAAGGGACTGAACAGTTACAAAACAAACAGAAATAGCGGAGGTAGAAAGAATGTCTAAAATTGGCGTAATTGGAGCTGGCAGCTGGGGAACGGCGTTGGCATTACTATTATACAATAACGGGCACCAGGTGGTACTCTGGTCGATTATTCAAGAAGAAGTGGACATGCTGAAAGAAAAGAGAGAGCATTCATCAAAATTACCGGGTGTAAGACTACCGGATGACATGGAGATTACCTCTGACCTGAAAGGCACAATGAATGATAAGGATTTGCTGGTACTGGCGGTACCGTCACCTTTTACCAGAAGCACTGCGCATATGATGAAACCTTTTGCAGAGGAAGGCCAAATTATAGTTAATGTAGCAAAAGGAATTGAAGAAGACACATTAATGACCTTAAGCGACATTATTGAGGAGGAAATTCCACAGGCTAATGTTGCGGTATTATCCGGACCGAGCCACGCAGAGGAAGTGGGCCGCGGCTTGCCAACTACCTGTGTAACCGGTGCAGCAACAAAAGAAACGGCTGAATACATCCAGAGCCTTTTCATGTCCCCTGTGTTCCGTGTCTACACCAGTCCGGATATCCTGGGTATTGAACTTGGCGGTGCGCTTAAGAATGTCATAGCACTTGCTGCCGGTGTTGCCGATGGTCTTGGCTGTGGTGACAATACCAAAGCAGCACTAATTACTAGAGGAATTGCAGAGATCAAGCGTCTTGGCGTAGCTATGGGCGCGAATGCAGAAACCCTGACGGGACTTTCCGGCATGGGTGATTTAATTGTAACCTGCGCAAGTGTTCACAGCCGCAACCGTATGGCTGGATATCTTATGGGACAGGGCAGGACTATGAAAGAAGCGATGGATGAAGTGCAGATGGTTGTGGAAGGTGTTTACTCTGCGAAAGCAGCCCTGTCACTGTCTAAGAAGTACAATATCGAAATGCCGATAGTAATCGAAGTAAATGCGGTGCTTTTTGAAGACAAGAGTCCAAAAGAAGCACTGAATGAACTGATGCTGCGAATGAAAAAAGAAGAAATCGAAGATAAGCTCTGGGATAAATAAATGTATTAATAGAACAAAATTTAAAAGTTGAATTATGTTTGCTCTTTTCGTAAATCGTTTGTTAAACCAGTGGCAGAAGGGCATAATATATCTCATAAAAACAGTTGGCGGGCGGTTTAGCGGCGGTGGAATCCACTGCCTATGGAGACTTAAGCGCGAAGGCTTTCCTGAGCGTTTTAGTCGTAGTTGGCAGTTAGTCCACCAGAGCGTTGCCCGCGTTTTTGTGAGATATATTATGCCCTTCTGCCGCGTCCGCTGGCCCAAATACAGTTTATCCTCTCGATAATTTAAAGCATATTCTCGGCCTTCTGCCACGTCCGCCTGCCCAAACACAGTTTACCCTTCCAATAATTTAAAGCATATCCTCCGGAATCCGAGCACTGCGGAATTTTTCATCCATACCATCTATAGCCCTCATCTCATCATCCGTCAGCACAAAATCAAAAATCTGTGCATTACTGATAATCCTTTCAGCCCGGGTGGATTTCGGAATAACCGATATCCCTTTCTGGAGCAGCCAACGCAGTCCAACCTGCGCTGTTGTCTTACCATGCAACAGGGCAATATCCAACAGGATTTCCCTGTTCAAATATGCTCCTCGGGCAAGCGGAGCATAAGCCTGTACCGCAATCCCTTTTTCCTTACAATAAGCAAGTAAATCCGATTGATTCCATAACGGATGATATTCTATCTGATTCACCGCCGGGATAATCCCGGAAACCTGAAACAACTCCTCCAGGTGATGTATCTCAAAGTTACTTACCCCAATAGCCCGGGCCTTCTTCTCGTGATAAATACGTTCTAATTGCTGCCATGTGTCCAGAAAACACGCCGGAACCGGCCAGTGTATCAGATATAAGTCCACATAATCCAATTGCAGACGTTCCAGGCTGCGGGTAAAAGCGCCTTCAATATCACCAACCCGCTGGGCATTGTTCCATACCTTGGTAGTGACAAAGATTTCTTCCCGGGGAACAGGAGCTGCTTTTATCGCCAATCCAACATCAGCTTCATTCTTATAGACAGATGCGGTATCGATAAGACGATACCCCTGTTCAATAGCGCAAAGAATTGCACTCGCCACCTCGTTTTCGCCAGTTACTTTATATACGCCAAGTCCTAAGAGTGGCATTTCCACATCATTGTTCAATGTCAGAGTTGGTATTAAAGTCATATAGACAAACCTCCTTCTGTTTGATCTTTAGAGTGTCAGTATACCATAAAGATGTGAAAAAACTATTACGAAAGTAATAAAAAGAATAATTGGAAAACAATGTTATGTCGTCAAAATTTACAACTATTACAATTGAATCAAAAAAAATACATTATTTTCGAACATAAAACTGTGGTCAATCTCTTGAATAATATGTGAATATGGGATATAATGACTTGTAATTGACAAAATAATATCATATCTGATCTGCGGGGGTGTTTTGTTAGTTTAAGGAGGACAACAACTATGCATTTAATTCAAGATGAAAATGGCAATATGGTTAGCCACGGTCACGAGCACACTCACGATCACGGTCATTGCCATGAGCATTCCCACGAGCATTCTCAGGAGTGCGGTCATAACTGTGATTCCTGTGAGGAAAAGGATCATAGAAAAGAGACAGCAGCACTTCTTACCTACATGCTTCAGCACAATGAACATCATGCACAGGAGTTAGAACAGATGGCCGATAATCTGAAAAAACTGGGTATGGATGATGCAGCGAAGCAGATATCTGAGGGAGTTTCCGATTTTCAAAAAGGAAATATGCGTCTTAGTGTAGCGCTCACATTAGTAAAAGAACAATTAAAGGAGGCATAATCCATGTGTCTTGCTACCGTATACAAACAAAGTGATGACAGTGTCATCTTTAAAAATGTCAGCCGGATTGATGTTGATGGCGGCAAAGTAATTTTAAGCGATATTATGGGCGAGCAGCGAATAGTACAGGGAACCATATTAATGGTGGATCTGGCCAATAGTATCGTGAAATTAAGTTGTGAATAAATCAGGGAAACGTGTTTCCTGTGTTTATTTAACCGTTCAGCCCCACGGGCTGCCCGGTAACGAAAGTATGCAGACAAACTGCAGGAATCTGCAGAAATGACAGCAAAGCTGCCAGGTGTTTGCGAGTAAGCAGCGAAGCGGATTACAAGTTTCCGTTTTGACTAAAAAAGAGGGACCACCCTCGGGTATTACCTTGACCCGTGCGGGTAGGATAAGGAAAGGAAGGTATTTTAATTATGAGAGTTTCTGATATTATGAAGGACAGAATGAGTTTTTCTTTTGAGGTGTTTCCACCAAAGCCGGAGCAGCCGATAGAGCCGCTTTTGGATACAATGGAACATTTGTATGATTTTGAACCTGATTTCATCAGCTGTACTTATGGAGCAGGCGGAACCAATGTAGGCCGTAATGTAGAAGTATGTAAAGCAATTCAGGATTCAGGAAAATCCACCGCAGTGACTCATTTTACCTGTATTGGAAATACAAAAGAAGGCGTAAAAGAACAGCTTCAGAATTACCTTGATATGGGAGTGGATCACATTCTGGCACTGCGCGGTGATTTACCGGCCGGCTGGGAAGGAACCCGCGGCGATTTTAATTATGCAAGTGATCTTGTTGCATATATCCGTAAGGAATTCGGGGATAAGTTTACCATAGCTATGGCAGGCGATCCGGAGAAACACATTCAGTGCCCAACCGAAGAAGAAGACATCGCACATCTGAAAACCAAACAGGATGCAGGTGCTGACTTTATCATGACACAGCTGTGCTTTGACGTAAAAGAATTTGTAGTTTGGAAAGAAAAAATCAGAAAAGCCGGAATTACCCTTCCGATTGATATCGGGTTAATGCCGGTGTTGAATAAAGACGCAACTATCCGTATGGCACTGTCGATGAACGGATGCTCAATTCCAAAAGAACTTGCCCGAGTGATCAGTACGTATTACAACGATCCGGAAGGATTTACAAAAGCAGGTATGGAATTTACGGTTAATCAGATTTATGAATATATGAATGCCGGTATTGACGGATTACATATCTATGCCCTTAACAAATGGGAACCAGTATCAGAAATTGTTAAAATGGCAGGTATCCGCAATATCATCAAATAATATATACATTACTGTTCGCACCCACTATTATGTGCTGTAAAGCACGCATAGAATGGAGGAAATATGGCAGCACATGTAATTGCAGTTGCAGGTAAAGGCGGCGTGGGAAAAACAACATTGACCGGACTGTTGATTCAAAGTTTATGCGATGAGAAAAAAGGACCGGTATTAGCAGTAGACGCAGATGCAAATGCAAACTTAAATGAAGTACTTGGAGTAGAAGTGGAATCCACATTGGGGGATATCCGGGAAGAGATTGCGCAGTCCGAGATGGCCAAAGACAATCCGATACCACCAAGCATGAGCAAGGCAGATTACGCAGAAATCAAATTCAGGCAAGCTGTTATCGAAGAAGATGATTATGACCTTCTGGTAATGGGCAGAACCCAGGGCAAAGGATGCTATTGTTATGTAAATGGGTTGCTTCAAGCACAACTGGCAAGGCTGCAGAACAATTATCCATTTATTATCGTGGATAATGAAGCAGGAATGGAACACATCAGCAGAGGAGTCCTTCCCAATATGCAGACAGCCATATTAGTAAGCGATTGCTCCCGCAGAGGAGTACAGGCAGTTGGCCGAATCGCTGAATTGATTAAGGAATGTGGCTTGAAGCCAAAGCAGATGGGTCTGATCGTAAATCGTGCACCGGCAGGTAAATTAAGCGAAGGTACTCTGGAAGAGATTGAAAAACAGGGATTGACGCTGCTTGGGGTGGTGCCCCAGGATGATATGATTTATGAGTATGATTGTGATGGCAAACCAACCGTCCAGTTGCCGGAAGACTCTCCGGTAAGGCAGGCAATGAAAGAAATTATTGCAAAATTAAACCTTTAATGTATTTTACCTCTTCCGTTTCGGCGGGAGAGGAAAAAATAAATCATTTCTAACCCCTGGGGGCGGATGGGATACAGCCACCCATGGGAAGGCAAAAAACTATAAGGAGGCTTATAATGAGTGAATTCAAATTAACAACAGTGGAAGAATTCGAAGCAGGAACGAATCGTTTATTGGAAACAGGTGCTAAAGTAGGTGCTGATTCCTGGCAGCTTCGTGTAAAGAACCAGACACCGCACTGTAAGTTTGGTGAGACTGGAGTTTGCTGTAAGATCTGTTCGATGGGTCCTTGCCGTATTACGCCAAAAGCACCGCGCGGAATCTGCGGCTGTGATGCACATGGTATTGTAGGCAGAAACTACCTTCGATTTACTGCAGCTGGTGCAGCTACTCACTCCGATCACGGACGTGAGATCTGTCATACTCTGCATGCAACAGCTCCGGATGGAAACTATAAGGTAAAAGATCCGGAAAAACTGATTCGTATTGCAAAAGAATGGGGTGTTGAAACAGAAGGAAAAGACATCTATGACCTGGCTCATGAAATGGCTGTTGAGGGTCTGATGGAATATGGTAAACCTTTTGGAACCCAGAGATTCTTAAAGAGAGCACCAAAACACACCCAGGCAATCTGGGAAAGAGAAGAAATTGCGCCAAGAGCTATTGACCGCGAGGTATCTACTTCCTTACATATGTCTCATATGGGATGTTCATCCAAGCCGGAGGCATTGATCCGTCAGTCTTTAAGAGCTGGTTTGTCCGATGGATGGGGTGGTTCCATGATGGGAACAGAGTTCTCTGATGTATTGTTCGGAACACCGAAGCCGGTTGATACGGAAGCCAACTTAGGTGTTATGGTAAAAGAAAACGTTAATATCGTTGTTCATGGCCATGATCCTTCACTTTCTGAGATGATCTGTGAGTATGCGGATGATCCGGAAATGATCGCTTACGCAAAAGAGCAGGGGGCAAAAGGAATCACTGTATCCGGTGTTTGCTGTACTTCTAACGAAGTTACTATGCGCCGTGGGATTCCGATGGCAGGTAACTTCCTGCAGCAGGAAAACGTTGTCCTGACAGGTGCTTGTGAAGCGATCGTTGTAGACGTTCAGTGTATTTTCCCGGCTTTAGGCCCATTAAGCAAATGTTTCCACACCAAATTCATCACAACTTCTCCGATTGCACAGATGCCGGAATCTGATTTCTATCGTTTTAATGCAAAAACTGCCGGAGAAAATGCAAAAGCAATTGTAAAAGCTGCAATTGATAACTTTAAAAATAGAAATCCGGAACTGATACACATTCCGGATATGAAACAAAAAGCAACTGTTGGATATTCTTTGGAAGCTCTGGTAAAAGTATTAGATGGTGTTACGAATACACAGGTAGATGAAACTGGCACAACCAAGCCGCTCATTGAGTGTATTACATCTGGTGTTCTCCGTGGTGCGGTTGCGATGGTTGGATGTAATAATCCAAAGATCCGTCCTGATCAGGCACACATTGAGCTGATGAAAAAATGTCTTGCAAATGATATCGTGATCGTTGCTTCCGGCTGTGCTGCACAAGCGGCTGCTAAAGCTGGATTAATGGATAAGAGAGCAAAAGATCTCTGCGGCGCAGGCCTTAAAAGAGTTTGTGAACTGGCCAATATTCCTCCGGTAATTCATATGGGGTCTTGTGTTGATATCAGCCGTATGATGATTCTGGTATCTGAACTTGCAAAAGATTCAGGACTGAACATTTCCCAGCTTCCGGTTGTTGGATGTGCTCCGGAATGGATGTCTGAAAAAGCCGTATCTATCGGTAACTATGTAGTTTCTACAGGTATTGATACCTTCCTTGGTGTTGATCCATATGTATCCGGCTCTTCCGAGGTTGTTGAACTGCTTACCGGCGGTGTAAGAGACTGGGTAGAAGCTGCTTATACGGTAGAAACTGATATCGAAAAGCTGGTTGATCTGATGATTGAAAGAATTGAAGAGAAACGTGCGGCAATTGGTATCTAAGATTGAATCGAAAAAGGTGGATGAAATAGCATGAAAATTGCAGTGACAGGAAAAGGCGGCGTTGGCAAGACAACATTTTCTGCAACCCTGGCCAGATTATATGCAGACGAAGGAAGAAAGGTATTGGCAGCAGACGTAGACCCGGATGCGAATCTGGGACTGGCGCTTGGTTTTTCAGAAGAAGAACTGGATGCGATCGTACCCATCAGTAAGATGCGTAAGCTGGTAGAGGAAAGAACGGGTGCCTCCGCAGATAACAAGTTTTATCGTATTAATCCGAAAGTAGATGATATTCCCGACACATACGGCAAAGTATGCAACGGTGTGAATCTTTTGGTTTTGGGAACGGTAGAAACCGGCGGCGGCGGCTGTGTATGTCCGGAACACGTTATGTTAAAACGAGTCATCAATAATATGGTGCTGCGCCGGGATGATGTGGTAATCCTGGATATGGAAGCAGGTTTGGAGCATTTGGGAAGAGGAACCACAGAAGGTGTTGACCAGTTTATCGTTGTGATTGAACCTGGTGCCAGAAGTGTACAGACTTACAAGAATGTGAAAAGACTTGCCGAAGACCTGGGCGTAAAGCAAGTACGTGTTGTAGCTAACAAAGTAAGAGATGAAGAAGATGCGGAATTTATCCGTGATCAGATTCCTTCCGAAGACCTTTTAGGAATCATTCACTATAATATTGAAGTGATCGACGCAGACAGAAAAGGGCGTTCCCCTTATGATTTCAGTAAGTCTGTGACCAATGAAATTAGAAAAATTAAAGAGACAATTGATTCGACGATTGCCTAAAGGAGGAAACACCTCCGGTATACCATTATGGTCATTCGGCCAATAAGGAGGAAACACCTCCGGTATACCATTATGGCCATTCGGTCAATAAGGAGGAAACACCTTTCGGCATACCATTATGGCCATTCGGCCAATAAGGAGGAAAAAACAGTGACATTATTTGATCGAGTATTTAGCGGAAATGACGCCGTATATGGCCTGACAGAAGGCGCTATTGATGCTGCTATCGCACAGCACGGTGAAGATAAAGCAGTAAGCTTCCCGAATACAGCTTACAGTTTACCATGTTACTATGGAGTAACCGGAATTAAGGTTACTAACTTAAAAGAATTAAAAGAGGCATTAGGTGTAGTTAAGACTTTGATGACCAGAGAAAAACGTCTCAATGATGCTTTCATGTCTGGTGTTGCAACAGCTCTCTGCGCAGAGTTTATTGAAGTATTAAAATATATTGACGGTGCAGAACCATATGCAGAACCTTGCTATGGACATCTTGGTGATGCAACTATCCGTGAACTTGGTGTGCCGCTGGTAACCGGCGATATCCCAGGTGTACCGGTAATCATCGGTGCAGCTCCATCTGCTGATGAAGCGGTAGAATTGGTTAAGAGCTATCAGGCACAAGGCCAGTTGGTGACATTAGTTGGTGACATCATTGACCAGTTAGCAGAAAAAGGTTATAAAACCGGTGCCAATGTACGTGTGATTCCGCTTGGAAAAGATATCACATCGGTTATCCATGTTGTATCGGTAGCAGTAAGAGCAGCTCTGATCTTTGGTAACATTGAGCCAGGCGATGCTGCCGGACTGATGAAATACACATTTGAACGTGTTCCGGCATTTGTTAATGCATTCGGACCGCTTGATGATGTTGTTGTAGCTTGCGGAGCCGGAGCTATTGCACTGGGATTCCCGGTTATCACCAATGAAACAGAGAATATCTTCCGTGTACCAATGAGCTTGATCGTTCAGGAAGACGTTAGCAAATTTAATGCTACCTCTCTGGAAGCTCGTAACATTAAAATTAAAATCACGAAAATCGATATCCCGGTTGCATTCGCAAGCGCATTCGAAGGTGAAATCATCCGTAAAGGTGATATGCATGTTGAATTCGATGGCTCCAGAGTGGACTGCTGTGAATTAGTTCAATCAAAAGAAATGGCTGAAATCGAAGACCATAAGATTGAATTGTTTGGTAAAGATTTTGATGAGTTTGAAGTTGGCAGCAAGCAGAGCATTGCTTATATCGTAGAAGTAGCCGGCAAGAACATGCAGACAGACTTCGAACCGGTATTCGAGCGTCAGTTCCATAGCTACATCAACTGTATAGAAGGCGTAATGCATACCGGACAGCGTGATATGATCCGTGTTCGTGTAAGTAAAGATGCTTTAGCAGCAGGCTTCAGAGCAAAAGATCTTGGTGAAGTTCTTTATGCAAAAGTTAAGAGTGACTACGATGCAGTAGTTGATAAATGTGCGGTTAAGATTTATACGGAGGCCGAAGAGTGTACAAAACTCCGCCGTGAAGTAGCAATCCCGGCATTTGATAAACGTGATGAAAGACTGGTCTCTCTGACGGATGAATCTGTACCGGTATTCTATAGCTGTATTCTTTGCCAGGCATTCTCACCATCTCACGTATGTGTGGTTACCCCTGAAAGACTCGGTCTTTGCGGTGCTGTTTCATGGTTGGATGCAAAAGCAACTAACGAGCTGGATCCGGCAGGACCTTGCCAGGTAATTACAAAAGAAAAATTAATTGATGATAGAATTGGTGAATATGAAGACGTTAATGAAGCAGTTCGCAAATTCTCACAGGGTGCTCTTGAGGACGTATCATTGTACTCTATCATGGAAAAACCGATGACATCTTGTGGATGCTTTGAGTGTATCTGTGGTATTGAGCCATTCTCTAATGGTGTATGTATTGCCAACCGTGAATATGCAGGAATGACTCCCCTTGGAATGACATTCCCGGAACTTGCTTCGATGACCGGTGGTGGAGTTCAGACACCAGGATTTATGGGACATGGTAAACATTTTATTGCTTCCAAGAAGTTCATGAAGGCAGAAGGCGGAATTGAGAGAATCGTATGGATGCCGAAGGATCTGAAAGATCAGGTTGGAGAAAGATTAAACGCTACCGCAAAAGAGCTGTACGGAATCGACAACTTCGTAGATATGGTCGGTGATGAAACCATCGCTGATGATCCGGAAACATTAGTAGCATTCTTGACAGAAAAAGGTCATCCAGCCTTGTCAATGGACCCAATGATGTAGTATAATTATGGAAAATGTGCATGCACGCATTTTGCAGGCGGAGAGTTTCGCTTTCGAAACTCTCTTTGCACGCATGCATGAAACAAATTATAAAAGGAGGCAAAAGAGGAATGCCGTTTAATTTTAAACCACAAAAATTTAATGCATCTATCAAAGAAGTTGAGATCGGATGTGGCGACAAAGCCATTAAGTTGGGAGGTGAAAGTGTATTTCCTTTCTACACATTTGACGGACCTATCGATAATGCACCAAAAGTAGGTGTTGGAATCTCTGATATGGGTCTTGCAAACGCAACAACAGAGATGAAAACTTACTATGGTGAAGGTGCATCCGTAGCGGATATGGCTGTAAAAGCTGCTGCTATGGAAGGTGCTGATTTCGTCTATTTAAGTCTGGAAGGCGGAGATCCAAATGGTGAAAATAAGTCCATTGAAGATCTGATCGCTGCGGTTCGGGCAGTTGGCGATGCCATTGATGCACCACTTGTTGTAGGCGGATGCAACAATGTGGAAAAAGATTCAGAATTATTACCTAAGGTTGCAGAAGCATTACAGGGTAAAAATGTTGTGATCATGCCGGCAACAGAGGATAACTACAAAGCAGTTGGTGCTGCAGCAGGACTTGCTTATAATCAGAAGTTAGGTGCAGAGTCTTCAGTAGATATTAACCTGGCAAAACAGTTGAACGTAGTAACAACTCAGCTTGGTGTAAAAGCTGAAAGTATTATCATGAACATAGGTACCGCAACAGTTGGTTATGGTTATGAATACGTTGCTTCTACCATGGACAGAATCAAAGCAGCAGCATTGTCACAGGATGATGCGATGCTCCAAATGCCTATTATTACACCAGTAGCTTCCGAAACATGGAACGTAAAAGAATCTATGGCTTCCGAAGAGGATATGCCGGAATGGGGTGCAAGAGAGGAAAGAGGAATCTCTATGGAAATTATGACAGCAGCAGCTGATCTGGTTTCCGGATCTAACGCAGTAATTTTAAGTCATCCTCAGTCCGTTGCAACCATTTCAAAAATGATTAAAGAATTAGTTGTGTAACGATAGAACAGGAGGATGAAAAACTATGGCATTAACAGGTATTCAAATATTTAAAATGACACCAAAGAAAAACTGTAAAGAGTGTGGAAGCCCCACATGTATGGCTTTTTCTATGAAAGTTGCACAGGGTGCAGTTGATATCTCAGCTTGCCCATATATGTCAGAAGAAGCTTTGGCAGCTCTTTCCGATGCTACCGCACCGCCAATGAAAACAATCAAAGTTGGTACTGGTGAAGGTGAATATACATTAGGTGGAGAAACCGTTCTCTACAGACACGAAAAAACATATGTCAGCAAAACCAGATATGCAGTTGCTCTGTGCTCATGCATGGATGATGCCCAGATCGATGCTAAAATCGCAGCTATCCCGGTTGTAGATTACGAACGTATCGGTGAAAGAATGCAGGTTGAAATGGTTTATGTGAACTATGATGGTTCCGGCGCTGACAAATATGTTGCACTTGTTCAAAAAGCAGCAGCTACCGGAAGAACTTTAGTTCTTGGCTGTGATGATGTTGATGTGGCAAAAGCAGCTTTGGCAGTATGCAAAGACGGCAAACCAGTATTAAACGGCGCAAATGCCTCTAACTATGAAGCTATGTGCGCAGCTGCAAAAGAAGCTTCCGTAGTTCTTGGTGTTTCCGGTAAAGACCTGAACGAACTGCATGATACAGTAGCAGCTCTGGAAAAACTGGATAACAAAAATTTAGTTCTGGACGTAACCGGTGCATCCGTTAAAGATGCATATGCCAATGCAGTTCAGGTAAGACGTGCAGCATTAAAGGACGAGGATAGAACTTTTGGTTACCCATCTATTGTCAATACTGTAAAACTTGCAAAAGGTGACAAATACATGCAGGAAGCATTAGCTTCTGTATTTACAATGAAATACGGTTCGATCGTAGTTATGGAAGAGATGACATATGCCAATGCATTGCCATTATTCGGTCTGCGTCAGAACATATTTACCGATCCTCAGAAGCCAATGAAAGTTGAACCGGGCATTTACCCATTAAATGGTGCTGATGAAAACTCTATCTGCCTGACAACCGTTGACTTTGCCCTCACTTATTTCATTGTTTCCGGTGAGTTAGAAAGATCCGGAGTACCGGTTAACCTGTGCATCAGTGATGCAGGCGGATTGTCTGTTCTGACAGCATGGGCAGCTGGTAAGCTTTCTTCTACTTCAGTTGCGAAATTCTTTGAAGAAAATGTAAATGATAAAGTAAAATCCAGAAAATTAATTATTCCTGGTAAAGTTGCCGTATTGAAAGGTGATATCGAAGCAAAATTACCTGATTGGGAAGTGATCGTAGGTCCGAACGAAGCAGTTCAGCTGATTAAGTTCTTAAAGGACATGCAGGCTAACGGTCAGTTATAAGAAAGAATGGCACCAAGAGTCTGACTGTTCAGACTCTCTGGCGCTTGTGAAGGTCACTTTTAAAAGAATAATCTTAAATAAAAGGAGAAAAGATATGGCGAAATTTATAACAATTGGTGAAAGAATTCATTGTATTTCACCAGCGGTAAGAGAAGCTATGGCTACCCGTAATCCGGATGAACTTCTGAAACGTGGAGAAGAGCAGTTAAAAGCAGGAGCTACATATCTTGACGTTAACATCGGACCGGCTGAAAACGATGGACCAGACTTAATGAAATGGGCAGTACAGACCCTTCAGGGCGCTTTTGATAATGTACCATTGGCATTGGATACTGCTAACAAAGCAGCTATTGAAGCTGGTATCTCCGTATATAACAGACAAAAAGGTAAACCAATCGTTAACTCTGCAGATGCAGGAGAAAGAATGAGCTACATCGACTTAGCAGCAGCAAATGATGCAATTGTTATTGCACTTTGTTCTGACGGTCCAATCGCATCTGACAATGATGAGCGTATGGTTCACTGCCAGACGATGCTTGAGCATGGTATGATGCTGGGTATGGAACCAACTGACCTGTGGTTCGATCCGTTATTCATCGTTGTAAAAGGTATGCAGGATAAGCAGATGGAAGTTCTGGAAGCAATCAAAATGTTCAGCGATATGGGGCTTAACTCAACTGGCGGATTATCTAATAACTCCAACGGTATGCCAAAAGATATCAGACCGATCATGGACAGCACACTTGTTGCTATGTGTATGATGCAGGGTCTTACATCAGCTATCGTTAATCCATGTGATGTACGTCTGATGGAAACTATCAAATCCTGTGATATATTCAAAAATGAAACATTATACGCAGATTCTTACTTAGAACTGTAAAATTAAATTAAAGAGGCTGAATCTATGTTCAAAGTAACTTTTAAGTTTGAAAGCGGCGAAGCGGTTGAAACGTATGCCACTTCCGGTGAAAACCTTCTGGAGGTAGCCAGAAAGACAAATGTAGCTATCGATGCTCCCTGCTCCGGTAACGCCTCCTGTGGAAAGTGCCGTATTAAGCTGGTGGGCGGAGAACTGAAATCACAGATTACAAGACATATTACCGAAGAGGAATATGCCGCTGGATGGAGACTTGCATGTATAAGTCAGGTTTCTGCTGATGTGGAGGTTTTAGTTCCGGATATCGCTTCTGCATACAGAAGCAGAATGAAAGTTGCGGATTTGAGTTCAAAGGATGAGGTCGCTATTTTTGAAAAAGCAAAAAACGAAATGGTGGGGGCTGGTATTGATTTACGCAACAGCCTCCAGACCATATCTATTACGATGGATACTCCTTCATTGGACGATACCATGCCGGATAATGAGCGTTTAATGCGAGCGCTGATAAAAGCTACGGGAAAAGAAAAGATTATGATTCCTTATTCCGTGATGCGCAAGATGCCGGACATATTACGTGCCAGTGATTTTTCTATAGAATGCATTATTCGTACAGCAAAAGACAGCATCTTTGTCTATGACATTTTTGAAAAAGATGCTGATGTGGTGATTGGTGGATTGGCAATTGATATCGGAACAACCACCGTATCGGCGCTGATCATCAATATGGAAAATGGTGAAATTATTGCTAAAGGTTCCAGCGGTAACGGACAGATTCGTTACGGCGCGGATGTTATCAACCGCATTATTGAATCTACCAAACTAGGTGGTATTGACCGATTGCAGGATGCTGTGATCAATGAAACCATTAATCCGATGATTGAACAGATGTGCCGCAGCGCCGCTTTCAATCCAAAGAATATTTATCGTATGTGCGTAGCGGCTAATACTACTATGAATCATCTGTTCGCTGGAATTAATGCGGATCCTCTTCGGATGGAACCATACATTCCAACATTTTATAAAACAAATTCATTTTATGCATCGGATATGGGTATTGCCATTAATCCGGATGCTCATATTATTATTGCACCAAATATCGGAAGTTATGTGGGTGGTGATATTACTGCCGGCACATTAGTCAGTATGATGTGGAATAAACCGGAATTTTCTTTGTTTATCGATCTTGGTACCAACGGAGAGCTTGTTTTTGGTAATTCGGACTTTCTGATGAGCTGTGCGTGTTCCGCAGGACCAGCCTTTGAGGGTGGTGATATCAGTTGTGGTATGCGTGCTACTGATGGTGCGATTGAAGCCTGTGAGATTGATAAAGACACGATGGAGCCCGCATTTAAGATAGTTGGCGGTAAAGTAAATCCAATTGGTCTTTGCGGTTCCGGAATCATTGATGTGATCAGTGAATTATACCGTTGTCAGATCATCAATCCCAAGGGTAAGATTATCCGCGAAGGAAAACGTATCCGCCACGATAAATATAATATGGGAAGCTATGTGCTGGCTTTTAAAGAAGAAGCTGGATCGGTAAAGGATGTTGAGATTACAGAAGTAGATATTGATAACTTCATACGTGCTAAAGGTGCTATTTTCTCGGCCATTCGTACCATGCTTTCTTCCCTGGATTTTGATATTACCATGGTGGAAGAGGTGTATGTGGCAGGTGGAATCGGAAGCGGTATTAACATGCAAAATGCTGTCAATATCGGAATGCTCCCGGATATTCCGCTGGAGAAGTTCCACTATATTGGGAATTCATCTCTGTCAGGTGCGTATTCGATGCTCTTGTCGACAGAGGCTGAAAAGAAGACATATGAAGTAGCAAGAAATATGACCTACATGGAGCTGAGTGTGGTACCGTCTTACATGGACGAGTTCGTAGCATCCTGTTTCATTCCGCACACAGACGCATCCATGTTTCCGTCTGTTACACTTAAATAGTTTTAGAGGGAGTTTTTTCAGTAGAGGTGCATATGAATTTTGACTATGATAAAGACAGTAAGGAACGGATTCCTTTTGAACACTATTTAGGACTGTATCAGAAGGCTGATCCGCAAGAAATAAGTGCAAGAACCTTGATTCCATATGATGAGAATAAGAAGGTATTTACCCTTCGGTTACTGGGAACAACCTATCAAATATCACATCCGGAATATGAGGTTCATCATATCGAAGCACTTACAGCACCCCAAGATGGCCATACGGCCGTTAAAGAGGAAGCACTGACATCACCCCAACATGGCCATACGGCCGGTAAAGAGGAAGCACTTACAGCACCCCAACATGGCCATACGGCCGGTAAAGAGGAAGCTGCAACAGGGTATTACCCTCTGGAAGTTGCAGCAAATGCGCGTATATTGATTCTGCGCTATCTGCTGGAGGGGAATACGGCGCCGCCTAGTGGTAAATTCCTTACCTATAAGGAAATGCCGTGGGGCGAGGTTTACATTAAGCAATTCCATGGCCGCTGTATCTTGCGGTTGGCTTATGGTTTTGGCAATAAATTGCAGGCTTTTCAGGATGCGATGGAAAAGATGGGCGGCTTTCAGGTGTCTTTTGGAGACTGTGCCTATGAAGTTGAATTCCTGAACGGATTGACTCTGCGCTTTATACTTTGGGAAGGAGATGACGAGTTTCCGCCATCGGCTCAGATTTTATTCTCGGATAATTTTCCGGTTGCCTTTCATATCGAGGACATGGCAGTAACGGGTGATATCGTTATTGGCATGATGAAAGAGCTGGGGAAAAAATAAAGTAAATCAAAGGGGGTTGTTGCGTGCAATAACCCCTTTATTAAAGGCTCCTGCAAACAGTAGCAAACAGATGGTAATAAAGAGGGAAAAAGGAGAAATCACATGGGATTTTCAGTTTTACCATGCACAGAATTTGTTGAAGTTCTGGCATCAAAAGCACCTGTACCAGGAGGTGGGGGAGCATCCGCTCTCGTAGCAGCCATCGGAACGGCTCTGGGCAACATGGTCGGAAGTTTGACCGTAGGGAAGAAGAAGTATGCAGATGTAGAAGAAGAAATGCAGGTATTAAAAGCAAAATGCGATGAACTGCAGAGTCAGCTGTTAAAGCTGGTTGAGCAGGATGCCGAGTGTTTTGAGCCATTATCGAAAGCTTATGGGCTTCCGGCCAACACGGAAGCGGAAAAAGCAGAGAAAGGCAAGGTAATGGAAGAAGCATTGAAAGTAGCTTGTACTGTTCCGGTAGAAATCATGGAAGCTTGCTGTGAATCAATAGACATTATTGCCGAATTTGCAGCAAAAGGATCGGTACTGGCGATTAGTGATGCCGGTGTTGGTGTGGCTTTTTGTAAAGCTGCGTTAAAAGGTGCCAGCCTGAATGTTTATATTAACACCAAGGCGATGAAAAACCGCACATATGCAGATGAATTGAATGCAAAGTGCGATGCGATGCTTGATACTTATCCGAAAAAAGCGGATGAAATTTTTGACAGTGTGTTAACACGTTTGAAATAGACTGCTGAGGAGGAGGCTAATATGGCAAAGCAATTATTAGGAAAAGAAGTGACCGCCGCACTAAATACAAGAATTACAGCGGATGTGGATAAATTAAAGGATAAGGGTATTCAGCCGACACTTGGGATTGTACGTGTAGGCGAGCGTGGGGATGATGTCTCTTACGAAAGAGGTGCAACAAAGCGCTGCGAAACCCTGGGTGTTGCATATGAGAAGTTCCTGCTTCCAGCCGATGTGTCGCAGGAAGAACTGATGGCAACCATTGATAAAGTAAACAAAGATGATAATATTCATGGCGTTTTGATTTTTCGTCCATTGCCAAAACATTTGGATGAAGCTGCAGTAATTAAAGCATTATCTCCGGATAAGGATGTGGATGGAATTACGGATGGTTCTATGGTGGGTGTTTTTGCCGGAACTGATCAAGGCTTTCCGCCATGTACAGCGCAGGCGTGTATGGAAATCCTGGATTATTATGATATCGACTGTACTGGTAAGAAAGCTGTTATTGTTGGCAGAAGTCTGGTTGTTGGAAAACCGGCGGCAATGATGTTGATCAAGAAAAATGCAACGATTACCGTATGCCATACAAGAACGGTAGATATGCCTTCGGTAGTAAAAGAGGCCGATATTGTAATCGTGGCAGCCGGCCGAGCCGGGGTTATAGATGATACGTACTTAAGCGCCGGTCAAACAGTCATTGATGTAGGTATTAATGTAAATGAAGAAGGTAAGCTTTGCGGTGATGTTGATTTTGCAAAAGCTGAACCAGTGGTAGATGCAATTACACCAGTGCCAGGTGGAGTTGGAAGTGTTACAACTTCAGTCTTGGTTGGACATGTTGTGGAAGCTGCAATGAGGAAATATGCTTAAGAGTTAAGAGCAGCACCGGAATATTACTAAAAGTGTGGTAATGTTCCGGTGCTTTTTTTATGTAATAGGACGTGCGTGTTACTGGTCACGGAGTGAACAGTAACACGTGCGTAAGCACTTTCCGGGACAAAATTGTGCGTACTTGCATTACCCATACCTCGATAGTATAATAAGTATATCAAGGTAGATATTGAAAGTAAAGAGAGGAGTTCATCGTGAAAGTAATTGCTATTAATGGAAGTCCAAGAAAAAACTGGAATACAGATACTTTGCTGAAGAGGGCAATTGAAGGTGCAGCTTCGGTAGGAGCTGAAACTGAATTGATTAACCTTTATGAACTGAATTATAGAGGGTGCATCAGTTGTTTCGCCTGTAAAAGAAAAGACGGAAAAATGGCCGGGCATTGTGCCATGAAGGATGATTTGACAGATGTATTAGAAAAGGCTATCACAAGTAATGTGCTATTATTAGGCTCGCCTATTTATTTAGGCGATATTACAGGCGCTATGCGTTCGTTTTTAGAGCGTTTTGTGTTTATGAACCTTTCATATGAGGAAAGCCATCGCACAAATTTTACGGGGAAAATATCAATAGGGTTCATTTATACAATGGGAATACCCCAAGAAATGGTGGAAGAGTCAGGCTATAAATATAATTTTAATCTTCATATGCAATATCTTCAATTACTTAACGGAACAACAGAATATCTTATTTCATCTGATGCGTACCAGTTTGATGACTATTCAAAATACGCCGTTTCAAAATTTAATGAAAAACACAAAGCAAAAGTCAGAGAAGAACAATTCCCTATGGATTGTCAAAAAGCTTTTGAGATGGGAGTAAGATTGGTAACACCATATTTACAGTGAAATAAATCCAACAGACTCTTTTGGCAGAACATAACTGGCTGATGAATGGAGAAAGGCGGGTCGTATCTATTTTGGAAAATGAATTGCCATACTATTTCTCAAAAAGAATTGCGATAGTTTGGCTATCTTTCGTGTGGGGTTTACCCGCCACATCACCAAATACCTCAACTGTCTTAAACCCTGCTTCTTGTCCTTCTTTTATCAGGCTCTCTTTAGAAAAATAGCGAGTCCATAAATAGTAAGTATTAATATCCTCATTGGTGATAACGACTACCTGTTCTAATGTCACATTATCTTGATATTTATAGAATCCATTTAATGCAAGATATTTTTCTGCACTCCAAAACCCTCCATTGTGGCAAACATCCCAACTCGTTGTTTCTTGAAAGGCGTTGTACTTAACCATAGAAAATACATCTAACAAGAACTTCCCGCCGGGCTTTAGGGCGCGATGTATTTTTTGCATAACTGTTCGCCTGTTTTGTGTTGACAATGCGCCGTAATCACAATAAATCAATGTAGCAAAATCAAAATCGCTATTTATGTTAAGTTTCAAGTAGTCTTGATATTTATAGCTGATTTCTAATCCTCGCGTATTTGCTGATTTTTGTGCATATTCTATTGACCGCTCTGAAAAATCAATGCCTGTCACTTGAAATCCAGCCATAGCAAATCTTTCGGCATATAACCCCGGCCCGCAGCCTATATCAAGTAATTGGCGGTATGTTGTGGATGGTACAACCTTTTCAATCCACCGGACAGATTTTTCAATAAATTCTAATTTTCTGCTTGCCCCCTCATATGATGGATCGAGGTGAGCTTTCAACATTTGCTTAGAAATATGCTTATCGTTCCAAAATTCCACATCACTTTGCGTATAAATTGGCGGACGCTCTAAATACTTGCTGATGTTGCAAATCATAATGCCACTCCTTTGGGTTTTGGGTAAATCAGCACCACCCGCCTAACGAGTGGTGCTGATTGGTTACAATTATTTTTAAAAATAATCTTTTTTATAAAATCCTATTCCAGCAACGACTGAAACAATAATTGAGAAGAACAAAGGAACCCAAATTGTTCCGCCGAAGGGCAGTCCGCCGGCATTTGCTCCGATATTCATTCCATAAAAGCTGAATACCATCGTCGGAATCGCCATAATAATAGTAATGGAAGTTAACTGCTTCATCACGATGTTCAGGTTGTTAGAGATAACAGAAGCAAATGCATCCATTGTACCTGACAAAATGGAAGAGTAGATATTACACATTTCAAGCGCCTGCTTAATCTCAATGATAACATCTTCTAATAAATCGTGATCTTCTTCATATAATTTAACAGCCCGGCCGCGTCTGATTTTTTCCAGTGTGGCTTCGTTGGATTTCAGCGAAGTCTGGAAATAAACTAAGGATTTCTGCAAATCCATTAACTGGATTAATTCTTTGTTACGCATCGATTTACGCAGTAGTTGTTCCAGCATGCTGGTACGTTTATCAATCTGGCGCAGATACTGCAGATACCGAACAACCATACGAAAAAGAGCATAAAGCACAAATTGGGTTTTATGTTTGGTGTTAAGGGTTTTGATCATTCCGGAGGCAATGTCACGGATTACAATGTTGTCACGCAGACAAACTGTAATGATACAATCCTTTTTTACAATTATACTCATGGGAAATGTAGAATAAATGTGGTTCTCGGTAGAGTTATCCCAGTAGGGGATATCGATGATGATCAAGGTTTCCTCAAGACCATTCTCAATACGGGAAGCTTCTTCCTCATCCAGAGCGGCACTCAGGAATTCGTTATCAATACCATACTCATCTCTTAAAGTGTTGATTTCCTCCGCGGTGGGAGATATGACATTAATCCAGCAGTCAGATTCAAAATCATCGACTTGGTTTAGACGATTGTTCATTGTTTTGTAAAAAGAAATCATTTTACGCAATCCTTTCTAAGGCGTGCATAAAATAGCAGATGCACACCCTGCTTTGATATTTTTTGATGTATGAACGAAAATTTCTACGTTAGTATTACACGTTCGGGGTTCACTACTCAAAGTGTGCTCACCTGCCTTTCATTTCATTATTCTATGCTTTATAGGAAATTGCGTCCTATAAAATCCTGTTTGATTTCGTTCTCCTTTCCTATGGTAGCATAGTTAAAAGGTTTTGGCAATTTAATTCTGCGAACCGTTATTTTTGAAATAAGCTGTTATTTGCTTCTAATTTGAATCAGTGCTTCATATATTATATCAGTATATATAAGGGGGTAATCTATGGCAATGTTTGATGTTTACAAAGATATACAAGCCCGTACCAACGGGCAATTTCTAGTAGGAGTCGTGGGACCGGTCAGAACAGGAAAATCCACATTTATTCGAAGATTCATGGAATTGATGGCTTTACCGGTTATGGAGTCTTATCAGCAGGCGGAGGTTCGGGATTCATTACCGCTTAGCGGTTCCGGCAAATTGATTACGACAGTGGAACCAAAATTCATTCCCAAAGAAGCAATGGATATTAATCTGAGTGATGATGTAAGTGTTAAAATGAGGTTAATTGACTGTGTTGGATTCCTAGTGCCGGAAGCTACCGGAAATATGGAAGATAATCGGGAGCGGATGGTGAAAACACCCTGGTTTGAACAGGAAATTCCTTTTCATCAAGCAGCAGAAGCGGGCACAAAAAAGGTAATTCAGGAGCATTCTACCATTGGTCTGGTGGTTACTTGTGATGGCTCTTTTGGCGAAATACCACGGGAAAACTTCATCGAAAGTGAAGAACGTACAATTCGGGAATTGCAGAAATACAATAAGCCATTTTTGGTTTTGCTTAATTCGCAAAAACCTTACAAAGAAGATACTTTAAAAACGGTAGAAGAACTACGAAAAAAATACAATACATCAGTAATCAGTATGAATTGTGAGCAGTTGCGAAAAGAAGATGTTAATCGTATATTAGAGAATGTTTTATATGAATTCCCAATTCGCCAGGTGGAATTTTACATACCAAAATGGGTGGAATTACTGTCCGTTAACCATCCGCTTAAAACTGATGTACTGGAACATATCAAAGATATGATGCAGGATATTAAATGTGTTCGTGATGTTAATAAAGACCGGATGCAGGTGGAAAGTGATTATATCAAAGCTGTCAGCCTGGATAATGTAGATATGTCCACTGGAATTATAAAAGTTCGCGTTGACATGGATATGAAATATTATTATCAGATTATGAGCGAAATGACCGGGGTGGATATCAGTGGTGAATATGACTTGATTCATACTTTAAAAGAGATGGCGGCTATGAAGCAGGAGTACGTGAGAGTGCAAAGTGCTATGAAATCGGTACGTGGATGTGGTTATGGTGTAGTTATTCCCGAGAAAAGTGAGATTACTCTGGATGAGCCGGCGTTGATTCGTCAGGGGAATAAATATGGTGTAAAAATCAAATCTGCCAGTCCGTCTATTCATATGATCAAAGCCAATATTGAGACAGAGATCGCACCAATTGTCGGAAGTGAAGAACAGGCCAAGGATTTAATCGCTTACATTAAGGACAGTGATAGTCGTGAAGAAGGGATTTGGCAGACGAATATATTTGGAAAATCTATAGAGCAATTGGTAGAGGATGGAATAAGGACGAAGATAGCACAGATTAGTGATGAAAGTCAAATGAAATTGCAGGATACCATGCAGAAAATTGTTAATGACAGTAAAGGTGGGTTGGTTTGCATTATTATATAGGGTAATATGTGGGGGCGGAAAAAACCGTCTTCCATTCCATAGCCTTCTGGCGATGCGTTTGCATCTAACAGAAGCGCGTGTGGAGTGGAGGATGGTTTTTTATTGTTAAGTTGAAGATGGTGAATCTGGAATCGCACCAATTCTTGATTAAGTTTTTGAGATAAAAGTGCAGGTTCGTATGTTTCAACTTGGAGGGAATCGGTTCCCTCCAAGTTTTGCTTAAGTGTCAAAACATTCCCGTAAAAGTAAAACCATTAGGTTTATGAGTTTTTCAATTATTATAGAACCATAAATATTCAATGCTGTTTTTTCACATTTATCCATGATATAATTTACAAAACCAGAATTTAGCAAGTGGCGACTGTAGCGGATGTGATAAATCTCATTACATTGTACGTCGGAACTGATGCGATAAACTTCTTTAAATGGAACTATACATTTTAAGGGCAACATGGAGGACGGTTATGAAAACTAAGTTTTTAAGAATTGCAGCAATCCTTACATTATGTTTGTTTATTCTTACAGGATGTATATCAGATGAAGAGCAGCAAAGAGGAGAGGAAATGATTGCTGCTGCCAGAGAAATGATTCCGGATTATTTAAATGAAAAATATGGCTTTAGCGCCGAGATAGTTGATATTTCCGGCGAGATTAGTCTCAGCGGAGTATGGAGTGAACATGCTTATTATAATGGAATCGTAATCGCAACTTGCGAGTACGATGACAAGGTATTCCAGATTCGGGTAAATTTAAAAGATGAAACATTCGGGGATGATTATCAGCGTGAGGAAATAGGGCGGGATTTTGCATTGTTTGCCAAAAACAATTTTTCGTTGGCTTCGCATGTTGTGCCGCAAAACGTTTGGCTATATGGATTCTGGAGCAAAGATGATTACTATGACGGAAATATGGATGATTTTATCGGTAGTGTATCTGTTGATAATACTCGCACTCAAATAACATTGCTTTTTGGAATTGTAGCTGATAATAAAGACGATGTTTTACAACAATTATCAGATGAAGCCGAAACACTGCGACAACTTATGCAAAACAAGGCTAATATTACACTTGCATTTTATGACGCTGATGAATTTTCATATGATGAAATCAAAAATAAAATTCAGAACTACGATGAGTTTTCACTAAGATTGGTTAGTGAGTTGAATATTGTTGATAATAGAGAAGAGAGCTCCCAAGATGGAGAGACACCAGAATTATTTGTCAAAAGCTACGACTACACCCACTATTCACTAGTACCAGAAGATGAAGGATGGGATGGTATTGAGGTTTGTGGTTATAGCGTCAATGGTGAGACTTTTAGCAAAGCGGACAGAATTTATTTTAACTCAAGCACATATCATAAGGACTACTGGGAATCAGATGCGACCGTACTGACGAGTTATTTCGATTATGGCAGTTCAGGGAAAGATAGCGGTTGATATCCTGAACATCGCTATGTGCGCTTCAACCTCGCCCAAATGTTCCCTAATGAAGTGGCTGAAAACAAAACCTTTGTTGTGCTTGAACCTTATGAACAAGGTATGGGTGCAGATACTGCTGTCACTGTTCCTTCTTTAAGAAGAGGGGACTATTTATATTTTAGATGTATGAGAAGCGATCTTTATGCTGTCGGAATCGTTGAATAAATCTTCTGTCCAAGGATAGCGAACAAGATGAAATTGAAATCCCAGACAAAACTGAAGTCCCAAATGAGACTGAAATCCCGGACGAGATAAGTAGTGAGGATATTGAAAGTATAAGAGCTGCGATATCCGATGCTGAAAGCGGTCAGTATGTGCATAACTCTATCCCGAGACATACAACGCGCCTCAATTATGCAGTATGCATAATTGAGGCGCGTTCTTTGCGCACAGCGCATCGCGAAGCGTGTTGCTGGTCACGGAGTGAACAGTAACGAACTGTAGAACTGTAGCACTTTTGTTACAAAATATTTACAAATAATTGACTTTTGTGTATCGAGTGGATATAATCACTCTATAGGGAAGTGACATAACATTAATAATTATGAGGTGTGCTTATGAAGAGAAAAGTAATGAAGAGAATACTTGCAGCAGTATTAATTGCATCGCTTGTGATGCCATCTGCTGTGTCTGCTGCGACTGCCGGGACAGAATCGTCAGCGGGGAATTTACAAAAACAACAGCTTGATAATGCAAGAGAAGCACAGAACGAGGATTCTGTGATGACAGAAGGCAACGAGAATCAGGCTGAAGCAGTTACTACACCAGAGGTGCCGCCGTCAGAAGAAATAACATCTGAAGCGACAGATTCGGATACCGGGTTAAATGCAGGTGGAGACTCATCCCTGGAGGACTCATCCGCCGAAGATCCTGTTAACCCGGATGCACAGGCAAAAGCTGGAGCCATAGCTGAAGCGGAAGAAACAGATGAACCAGTTTCTGAATTGGGTGCGGTAAAGAAGCAGGGATGGGTATTAGAAGACGACCATTGGCTGTATTATCAGAAAAACGGAACACCTATCACGAATAACTGGCTGGTTCAGAACAATACATATTACTATTTTGATGCGAAAGGATGGATGGTAACCGGTTGGAATCAGATTAAAGGAGCCAATTTTTACTTTAACCCGAAGAACGGTGCGGACATCGGAAAGATGTTAACCGGCTGGCAGACAATTAACGGAAAAAAATACTATTTGAAAAAGACCGGCGATAAAGGGCAGCGTGGTAAAGCGTTGACTGGCTGGCGGACGCTCAGTAAAAAGGTGTATTATTTCAATAAATCCGGAGTAATGTGCAAAGGATGGACAGAAATTGATAAAAAGTTATTTTATTTTGATAGTAAGGGAGTAAGGCAAACCGGCTGGAAGCTGATTAATAACACTTGGTTTTATCTGAAAAAAAAGGGTTCTTATGGAACTGCGGGAAAAGCATTAACCGGCTGGGTTAAACTGGGTGGACAGGTTTACTATTTGAAAAAAAGCGGCGGCAAAGGAACGAAAGGAAAAATGTTGACCGGTTGGCAGACAATTGGTACCTATAATTATTATTTCGCGTCATCTGGTGCACTGAAAACCGGCTGGGTAAAACTTAGCGGAAAATGGTTCTATTTTAAGAAAGTAGGTTCCTATGGTACCCAGGGAAAAATGCTGACTGGCTGGCGAACTATAAAAGGAACTACCTATTATCTGAAAAAAACCGGCAATAAAGGAACTAAGGGAAAGATGCTGACCGGCTGGGTAACCCTTAGCAACAAAACATTTTACTTTGATGCATCCGGCGGCATGAAAATTGGTTGGATCACACTGAGCGGAAAACGGTATTATCTAAAGACAACAGGAAGTCTTGGTGATAAGGGAGCCAGATATGCCAATGGTAAATACACCATTGAAGGAAGAAGTTATACGTTTGATAAAAATGGCGTATGTACTAATTTTAATGATACTGTTGATTATATCTACCTAACCGATCCGGCAGATGGGAAGACGCGCAAAGTTGAACCACAGATTCAAACGGATCCACAGATTGGAAAGGATATCACAGAAGAAGAATTTTTGGCTGCCGTTCTTTATACTGAGTCTGGAGATCAGGGATATGAAGGCCAGATAATGGTTGGGCTTACCATATTAAACCGTGTGGCAAGTTCGGAATTTCCCAATAGCCTGAAATTCGTTATCTATTCTGATGGGCAGTTTGAAGTGGCCAGAAATGGCACCTTAACAAGATGGTTGGAGCGAATTCGTGATAAGGAACCGGAAGTATCTTATTTGACTACATATAAAAGTATGCAAGCAGCCAAAAAGGCAAAATCAATCTTTAATGCATATAAAAAGAATGGCACCGCGAGAAGCATATCAGGAATTACGCTGCCAAATAATAAAAAAGATTTTGATTATCTGTTCTTTATGACCCATAGTTCTTTCATTAAGCTGAAGCTGGATGATAAAAAATGTGATACATATATCTACCGTTATAAATATTCAGCAAGTCAACAGAATCGATATCATATCTTTTTCAAAAAATGGGTCAAAAGCTCTTAGCAGCTCTTATCCCGTCGCCAGCAGAGGCGGAGGTATTAGAGCTGGCCGGTGTATCATCCTTGAATAAATATTGTAGAAATAAGAGAATCTGTTTTGTTGGATTCTCTTATTTTTGCTTTATTAAATTCGCAAATCATAAGCTCTTCTAATTTTCTTCTAATACTTAATATGGTACAATGTTTTTAGTATGATTGCGATTGCTTGGAAATGCTGAATTTTTTAGTTTGGCTCATGGGTGATAATGTCTATATGGGAGGTAATGATTTTGAGAATACTTGTTGCTGAAGACGATATAGCTTTGAACGAGATCGTCGTAAAAAAATTGCGCGCAGATGGATATGCGGTGGATAGCTGTCTAAACGGTCTAGAAGCGCTTTATTATTTAGAATCTGTTCAATATGATGTTGCTATTTTAGATATCATGATGCCGGAGATGGATGGCCTGGAGGTGGTGAGGAAGCTGCGAAGCCAAGGGAACCTGACGCCGGTTATCTTTCTGACTGCCCGCGATACAATAGCGGACAAAGTAAAGGGCTTGGATACCGGTGCAAATGATTACCTGATCAAACCCTTTTCCTTTGATGAATTAACCGCCCGAATCCGCGCGGCGATTCGTGTAACATCGGGAAATCCAACCAATGTATATTCTCTTGCGGACCTAACCCTTGATTCAGAAACACATATCGTTAAACGCACAGATAAGGAGATATCTCTGACGGCAAGGGAATATACCCTTTTGGAATACTTATTGCGTAACAAAAACAAGGTACTCTCACGCCAAAAAATTGAGGACAATGTTTGGAATTACGATTATGAGGGTGGGACAAACGTAGTAGATGTTTACATTACCTACTTACGCAAGAAAGTTGACGAGGGTTACGCTGTAAAGCTTATCCATACGGTTCGCGGCATTGGATACTGCATGAGGGTAGAAGAATGAGAAAAGTGACAATTAAACTAAAAATCACATTATGGTTCACAACATTTATGATTCTATTGTCGGCTGTGGTATTCGCTTTTATCGCGCTTGTTTCCAATTCCACGACCACACATCAGACCAGAGGTGCATTGACCAGACTGATCGATGAGAATATAAGGGAAATTGACTACGATGACGGACAACTAGAAATAGATGATGATTTTGTATCATTTCAAAACGGTATTTACTGTCTTGTATTCCAAGAAAACGGCGAAAAAATAAGTGGCTATGCGCCCTATGATGAGTTGGAGAGCGAGCCTTTTGAGGATGGCAGTATTCGTTCAGTGATAATAGATGGTGAGACCTATATTATTTATGACAGAATGGTTTCATTCAAACCTCATGAAGATGTCTGGATACGGGGCGTTGTTCCGGAACGCGGCAACGCCATAAACTTAACAGCCGTATACCGGGCAGTTCTCATCGCGCTGCCGCTCCTGATCATATTAGCCGCATTCGGCGGTTATCTGATCGCCAAGCGTTCACTGCGCCCAATACAGAAAATCAGCGAAACCGCGGAGGATATCGGCAACAGCGGAGACCTTTCAAAACGCATTGAGATGGGCATTGGCGGTGATGAACTGCATCAGCTGGCGGGAGCCTTTAACCGGATGTTTGACCGGTTGGAAACAAACTTTGAAGCGGAGCGGAATTTCACATCCGATGCTTCGCACGAACTGCGTACACCGGTATCTACCATTCTGGCACATTGTGAGTACGCGTTTGAAAACGCCTCCGGGGAGCAGGAATTATATGAAGCTATCGAGGCAATTCAAAAGCAAGGCTACCGTATGTCGCACCTGATTGGATCCCTGCTGTATTTTACCCGTATGGAACAGCGGACGGATGCGGTAGCCTTCGAGTCAATTGATTTAAGTGCACTTGTGCTGTCCGTTTGCCGCGAACAAAGAGAAATCAGTGAGAAAAACATAACATTGAAAGAGGATATACAGCCAGATATTTTAATGAAGGCAGATGTAGCGCTGATTTCACGTATGCTAGAAAATCTGATCAGAAATGCTTACCGATATGGCAAAGAGAACGGAAATATAAGCGTCACCCTGAAAGAAGCAGATCATAGGATAATTCTATCAGTATCCGATGATGGGATTGGCATAGTACCAGACGAACTCCCGAAAATCTGGAATCGATTTTACCGTGTTGATAAATCCCGCAGTTCTGTAAAAGGCGTGGGTTTTGGTCTTGGTCTGGCAATTGTTAAGCAGATTGCAGAGCTTCATAACGGTAGTGTGGAAGTGGAAAGTGAAATTAATAAAGGCAGTACATTTATCATTAAATTCGCTAAAAGTTAATTATTAAATTTTATATTAATGCTCCTTCTAATTATATTCTAATTTTAAATTGTTAAACTATATTATAATAATCAAATTGAAAGGAGTACTTAACAATGAAAAAAATAATTTTATTTATACTTGCTGTTTCCTGCTTCACCGTTATGAGCGGATGTGCAGCCAGCGGCACCGAGAGCAATGACGCTACAACTCTTCCCCAAACGGATACCACTCAGACCACGGAATCACCTGTGGCATCGTCGGATCCTACTTCTTCAACTTCAACTTACATTGAAGAAAGCGAGGCAAAAGCAGCTGCACTGGAGCATGCGGGGGTTGCCGAATCGGAGGTCACATATGTAAATGTCAAATTAGATCATGATGACGGAGCAACAGTCTACGATATTGAGTTTTATATCGACAATAAAGAATATGACTATGAGGTTGATGCGTATACGGGAGATATCCTGTCTTATGACTATGATATAGAAAACTATAGCGTATCATCCCCTCCCAGCAGCGATGGCGCGCAGATCAGTTTGGATGAAGCGAAAGCCATTGCCCTGAACAAAGCGAATCTTACAGAGAAGCAGGTGACATATACTAAAGCGGTTTTTGAATATGATGACGGCATTGCAGTCTATCAGATTGACTTTATTTCAGATGGTATGGAATATGAGCTTGAAATAAACGCTGAGGATGGAACTATCATCGAATATAACGTAGAATCTCAATATGACTAAAGAAGATGGTAGGATAAAAAATGTTACCATTCACGGTCTAACCGAATAAGCTTTATTGAACAAGATGTTCAGAGAGAGAGGATGCCTCCTACATTGTGGGTATCCTCTTTTTTAATTAATAGTGTACATCATTTAAAATATAT
>Ga0153940_1000130_pt1 | contig 46350 bp, 41 predicted proteins | sample TSNJ024MetaG_FD_104736 | JGI IMG/M metagenome (GOLD analysis project Ga0153940, IMG submission 104736) | Attine ant fungus gardens microbial communities from New Jersey, USA - TSNJ024 MetaG | ecosystem: Host-associated > Fungi > Mycelium > Unclassified | place: USA: New Jersey, Brendan T. Byrne... | reverse complement strand
AATGAATCAGTCGAAACGATGAATCCCAATTGGGAAGATTTATCCGAAAAATGGAATTAAAAAGATTCTTCGCTCCGCTCAGAATGACAGCAGAAGAGTACCCATTATTTTTATCTACACCCTCTTTCCTCAGAATTTCCTCAGATTGCGCAGTATATTATTTACGATTTAACACATAATATAGAAAATAAAACTTGGAGGTGCATTATGGAAAATAGTTTTAAAAAGTATGATATAGCAGAAGTTCCTGAAGATTCTGATGAAAAGATCAGGGCACTGGAACAGGATATTTGTGATAAGACGGGGAAGGATATTGTGTTGGTGGCTTATCAGGTGAGTAAGTGAGATTACCTTTTTAGGGGGGATTGGATTCCCGACCGCCTTTATGTATAGAATGAGTAAGGTACAGTGAACTACCCGCCACTTAACACCCTTACGGGACGTTTGAAGTGGGAGCTTCTTGGGTAGTAGGATCTTTTGTTAGCCTTCCTCTCTGTCCCGCCTTCAACACCCCCCTTTTATTCTTTCTAATAAATCAAATTATCCGGATCCATACCTGAAAATCCGCAATCTGTTTCCGCAATAGTATGCATATCCTCCTCTTCAATCTGAAAATCAAAGATTTCTGCATTTGCCTGAATGCGCTTGGGATGTAAACTCTTTGGCAGCGGGATTACATTATTTTGCAAAGCAAATCGAATACATATCTGGGCAATTGATTTATGATATTTTTCTGCCAGCTGCTGCATAACCGGCGATTGGAAAACACTTCCTGATCCCAGCGGGCTCCAGCCCTCTACCACAATATCATGTATACGGCAGTATTCCCTGGTTTCTGATTGGGCCATACCGGGATGAAATTCAATTTGATCAACCATCGGCATGATTTCGCTGTGCTTTCTGATATTCTCAATGTGGTGGGACCTAAAATTAGATACTCCGATGGCACGTACTTTGCCCGTCCGGTATAACTCTTCAAATGCACGCCAGCTCTCCACATTCATCTCCTGCCAGTTGTCAAAAAACTTACTGTCATGAGGCCAGTGGATTAAATATAGATCAATGTAGTCTGATTGCAAAGCTTTTAAGGATTTATCAAAAGCCTTGAGGGTACCTTCGTATCCCTGGTGGGCATTCCATAGCTTTGTGGTCAGAAAGATATCTTTGCGGGCTATACCGGATTCTGTAATTGCCTGTCCGACAGCGCTTTCATTTCCATAAGCCCGAGCTGTATCAATATGACGGTAGCCTGCTGCGATTGCCGCTTTTACTGCATCGATGGTCTGCTCCGGTGATGTTTTCCAGGTTCCATATCCCACGCACGGAATCTGTACTCCATTCTTTAATGTGACGGTATCTTGTATACTATTCATATTGGATCTCCTTCTTAAATATATATGTGGTTCTGTAAAGGGGGTGACCTAAACAGGAAACTTCCGAAATACATTTGGTGATACACCAACTTTTTTCTTAAAGCTTTTAATGAAATTGTCCTCGCTGTTATAGCCAATTTGGAAACCGATCTGCTGGACTGTTAGATTGGTGGATACCAGTAGTTCTTTTGCTCTTTGGATTCTTTGGAATATCAAATATTCGTAAGGGGAATATCCGGTTCGGAGGCGGAATTGTTTGGTGAAATATGATGTGCTTAAACCAACGTAAGATGCAACATCATCCACTGTGAGTTCCTTATCCAGATTCCATTCCACATATGCAACGGCTTTATCAACCATTGTGGAAAAGGAATTCTCTTCACTATATTCCGGTACCAGCATTTGGCACAGCAGGGAATAGATTTTCTCTGAATAAACACGCTCGGAGATGCGGTGTTCTGATTCACAGACAGTAAGCAGGTGGGTGAATAGAACTTCCATCTGGCTGGAGCCGCCTGGCTTTCGTATATGGCTGCCGTAGGTCCGCACTAGCTGGTCATGAAAAAGAGTGCTTTGTCCGCCGTTGAACAACAGCCAGTAAAATTCAACGTTGTCTGTCAGAGCCCGGTATTCGTATGGTTTTTGGCAATCGAATATAGCAACTTCATGTTTTTCTATGACCTTTTGCTCGCCATCGATGGTAATGTCCATCTGGCCATTTTTCATGAAAAAAATCATATAGTTAAAAATGTGTCCCGGCTGAATCGCAATATCACTCTGGTAACTGAAGTGATATCGCCGGTCACAAAAGTAATGACCTATCCGGGTTGGATAGTAAAACATCTGTTCCGCAAAAGAAGACGGTGTAAAGATATAACGTACTGATGCTGAAGATACGCCTGCTTCATTTATGTCCACCAAATCACCTCCTCCTACAGATATTTTATCATTCCTTTCGAAAAAGGCAACCAAAATCGAATATTACGATAAAAGAATCGGAATTTCTGTTGGTAAAAAGATTCTGCATTGATACAATAAATTTAACTAATATTTTTAATATGCAAGGAGGATATCTTATATGAAAATCGCATTTGACGTTGACGTTTTGGCAAAGCAGATGTCAATCAATGACATGGTTCACCAGGTAGCTGATTGGGGTTACAAATATATTGAACAATCCCCACATCCACGCATCAATCCATTCTATAAGCATCCGCTTTTTTCTGAGGAATGTGAAGCTGAATATCGCAAAGCACTTCGTGAAACGGGTGTGGAAATTTCTTCTTTTATCGTTGTGTATCGCTGGTCGGGACCAACAGAAGAACAGCGTCAGCATGCTGTGGCAAATTGGAAGAAAATCGTTGAACTCGCTGTGAATATGGGCGTTCAGGTTATTAATACCGAGCTGTCCGGCGATCCGGCACAGCAGGAAATCTGCAATGGCATGTGGTTTAAGTCCATGGAAGAACTGCTTCCGCTTTTTGAGAAGGAAGGCATCCGTGTTGAAATCCAATCCCATCCATATGATTTCTGCGAACTGAATAATGAAACCTGCGATATGGTAAAATCATTCCGTTCTAAAAACTTGGGATATGTTTACTCTTCCCCTCATGGATTCTTCTATGATCAGGGAAAAGGGGATGTAAGATCGATGTTGAAATATGCCGGGGATGAATTAACTCATGTTCTCTTTGCCGACACCTACAATCAGACATTGGACTGCCGCTATATCGTGAATCCACCTTGGCTTACTGATAAAGATGCTGTTATTCATCAGCATTTGGCAATGGGTGAAGGGGATGTTGACTTTGATGGCATTTTCGAAACACTTCGTGAGATGGATTTTGTCAACAAACAGATGAAACCTGATGCGCCGAAGCTTGGCGGTGACAATATTGCCTGTGTATCATATTTCGGATTCCCGGATAAAATAGGCAAGCAGGCGCCGGAAGCAAGAGAACGTATTGAACGTGAACTTTTAGGCAAATAAGAGCCTGATCGGATAAACTTGTTACAGAGAAAAGGGAGAAAAAAGTATGAATATTGGTGTAATTGGATGTGGCGCAATTGGACGCGAACACATCAAACGTTTAGGCGGTAAGGTATCCGGCACAAAAGTAGTTGCCGTATTTGATGTACTGGAAGAAGGAGCTAAGAATGCCGCACAGCTTGCTCCAGCTTGCTGCAAAGTATATACTGATGTTGAAGCAATTGTAAAGGATTCCGATGTCGAGGCTCTGGTAATTACCAGCCCTGGGTTCGCACATAAGGACGCTATATTAGCAGCTATCCGTGCTGAGAAGCCTGTTTTCTGTGAAAAACCGCTTTGTACCACATCTGCGGACTGCAAAGAAATCGTAGCGGCAGAAATGGCTTCCGGTAAACACCTGGTACAAGTTGGCTTTATGCGCCGTTATGACCGTGGGTATATGCAGTTAAAAGAATTGCTGGATTCCGGCGAATTCGGAAAGCCTTTGATTGCAAAATGTACACATCGCGCTGCTTCGGTTGATGACAGCTATACTACCGAAATGGCAGTAAATGATACTGCAATCCACGAAATTGATTGCATGCCTTGGCTGCTTGGCGATGATGCGTGGGATAAGGTTCAGGTTATCATGGGGGCAAATACGAAAAATGCTCATGAAGGACTGCGTGATCCTCAAGTTATGATCATGCAGACTAAAAAAGGTGTGACCGTAATATTGGAGGTATATGTAAACTGCAAACTTGGATATGATATCAACTGTGAAATCGTTTGTGAAGATGGTGTTATGAATCTTCCTTGCCCATCATTCCCAACGATTCGTAAAAATAATAAAGTATCCACCATGATTGAGCAGAACTGGAGCCTGCGTTTCATTGATTCTTATGATGTGGAATTACAGGATTGGGTTGACAACGTTGCAAAAGGTACTGTATCCGGACCCACTGCATGGGATGGCTATGTTGCAGCACTGACATCCGATGCACTTGTAAAAGCTCAGAAAAGCGGGCAGATTGAGAAGGTTGAGACTGGTGGTATTCCAGACTTTTATCAATAATAATTTATCCTAAAACACTAGGAGCTTGGGACTTTTGTCCCAAGCTCCTAGTATGTGACAGCCCGCTGTGCCTGGGTCTTCCAGCGGTCCAAAAAATCAGACTTTGAAATCTGAACATCTTTTTCTGCCGTCCACGGGTCATTATAATAAAAACAGTCACTATCATACCCGGTCAATGTTATGGCATGAACTGAAAACCCGTGCATTTCAACCCAGGCAACAACTGGTTTATTCATATTCAGGGCAGTGTAAACCATGTCGATACTGCCTGTCAGATCATTAGCATCCCCAGCGTATTTGGTAATCAATTCGATCAGGGCCGACGGATATATTGTCCAGCCGGATGTTTGAAAGGGGTTACCTGAATACCCTGTATTCGGGTCGCTGCTTTTAGGCATTTCATTTGCCAGGTCAATTTGATTCACTTCACAGCCCTTATATTGAAGCATCATCGTTACCGATGTAATTTCACACCCCGTTGGCAGCTCGGGGCGCTGGGCAATCAGGGGTACATCAAGCAAGGCAGAAGTCTGAGCTTTCACATCCTTTAAAGATACCGCCGATATATACCCTATTTGATCCTTATAATCAATCTGGTACCAGCCATCTATGCTGTGAGTAACATCAAAAACAGTATTCTCTCTCAAAAAGCCAAGGAAACTGTAGCTGCCCCCCGGACCGGAACGGACAATGGCAGTTGTAGTTGTCATCCTCTGTTCGCTCGACGAAATCTCTTTTAAATACTTTGCACTGGCATATCCGACTACTCCATTATAATTAATTTTATACCAATTGTTGTCCGTACCATAGGAATCAACTATTTGCCCGGCTTTGACCGTGCCAATTACTCTGTAATTTGAACCGGCACCAGCACGTACATTCAGCGAAGCACAAGTGACTTCAACCTGATATTCTGCTGCTCCTGACACATCCGCTGTCTTTGCCTCTGCAACTGCTGCCGCAGCCTCAACTATCGCCGTCCCCGCAGTCACGTCGGTCTTAGCATACACGCTGATAATCGATGCCATAAAAACCAAGTATATCGCAGGACATAACACGAACACCCTCGCCCTGCAAGTTATTTTGTTGTTCATTTCAAATCCCTTTCAAGATCATTTTAATTGAATCCATAGAATGCTTGTTCACTTAGACGAATTTGTTTTGCTCACCACTTATAGAGGTGGGAGTCTGATCTTATTTCAAGAAAAATTCACATAATTTCTCATGCTGCTCTTTCATATATTCATATCCATGGCTATAGAATATCTCCAGCTTCTGACCATCACTTTCCATTCTGCTTACCGCTGGTATCTGCGGACGGATCACTAAAACTTTCCCTTCCTTTTCAAGCTTGCGCACCAGGGCCACCTGCTTTAGATACATAAACCACCGCTCTTCAATGGCTTTTATCAACTTCGGATAATTTCTGTATTTTCTGCGGCAAAGGCGCATCTGTCCTTCCGATACCCTGGGGCGATAGGACTTATTGTGGGTCAGAATTACAACATTCTTCTCGTATCCCAAATCCAGCGCCCTTTGCAGCGGAATAGAATCAGCTATACCACCATCCAGATAATACTCTCCGTCCAATTTTACCATAGGAGCAAAAAACGGCATACTGGAGGAAGCCATACTGGCTCTCAGTAATCGTTTCTCTGATTTTTTCTCCCGGATATATTCAGCTTTTCCGGTGTGGCAATTGGTCACCACAATTTCATTAATTACATCCGATGCAAAATATGTTTCAAAGTCAAAGGGATACAGTTCATAGGGATATTCACTAAACGCCCTCTGAATATCATAAAAGCGCCCGCTCTTTCTCATCTGACCAAAGCCAAAGTAATGTTCTTCCTTCGTTTTTGGTATCATACAGTCTTTGGTTCGCCCAATCTGCCCGGCTACATAGTCAAGCCCATTACATGCCCCGGCAGAAACTCCGGCAACATAAGGAAATTCCACTTTCTGCTCCATTAGATAATTCAAAACTCCGGCAGTAAACACACCCTTGCTTGCTCCACCTTCTAAAATCAATCCTATACTCATCTGCGTTTTCCTTTTCCCTGTTATGATTATGTCCATTTCTATCTACTATATTATAAAACCCACTTTTATGATTCGTCAATCCACAAGTTTCGCGTATGGCTATCGGATACATTTTGTATATTTTGGTACTCCCTCAAACATTGACTAATAAAAATATAATTTTCCGGTAACAATAAATACCATCAAATCAATCGGAGGAAATACCTATGAGCCAAAACACAGAATTCTTAAACTACATCTATCAAAATTCCCAAATGGGAATCGATACCATCAACCAACTAAACGACATCATAGAAGACCCAGACTTCTCCCACCAACTCTCCACCCAACTGGAAGAATACCAACAGATCAACAATGAAGCAATCTCAAACCTTCACAACACCGGCGAAGAAGAACAAGGTCTCGGAAAACTCTCTGAACTCTCCACCTACATGAGCATCGGTCTAAAAACCATGACCAACCGCTCCCCTCAACACATCTCAGAGATGATGATCAACGGCAGCACCAAAGGCGTCAAAGACGTAACCACCAACCTAAAAAAATACACCGAAGCCGACGACAGTACCATCTCCTTAGGCCAACGCCTTTTAAAAACGGAGCAGAATAATATCGAGACATTAAAACATTATCTGTAAACACTACTGTCCGACTGATATTCAGGCAAGTAGGTTACCATAGATATCAGTCGGACAGTATGTGATAGCCCGCTGTGCCTGGGCATTCCAAAGATTTATAAAATCAGACTTTGAAATTTGAACATTTTTCTCTGCCATCACCTTTGTGATTCGTCAATCTACAAGTTCTTGAGTTTCCGTAGTTTTATCCACAGAAGGTTACTGTTCAATTGACGGGTAACATAGTCCCGCTTATCAACGCGGTGAAAGGAACCACTGTAATCAGCCCGAAACTGCCAATCAGGATATTGAGGATTTCCGCTGCTACATAGTTAATGTTCAGTATATAGATCAGCGGTGTGCCCTGGGCGACAAAAACCATGAGAAGTGCTATGTAACTGCCGGAATAGGCAAGCAATAGGGTTGTGGTCATTGTACCGAGCGCATTGCGCCCCACACTCATCCCGGCCCGGATTGCCGCCTGCCTGGTTGTTTCGGGATTTGCCGCAATGACCTCTTGAATGGCGGATGTGATGTCCACTGCAATGTCCATAAGCGCACCAGAGGAACCGATAAAGATGCTGGCAATGAAAATTTCAGTAAGATTGAGGTCATAACCTGCATACAGGAGACTTTCCGAATAATCCATGACTGCGCCATGTATGTTCATCAGATGGACAAACACAATCGAAATCAATGCCGTAAGACCCGTGCCCAGCAAAGAGCCGATCGTGGCCGATATAAACCGTTTGTCAAAACCGTATACCAACACGATAATAACGGTAGTTAGAATAGCGGTAATCAGCGCGCCGCAGATAATCGGGTTGACGCCGTTCAGCATCAGCGGAATCAGAACCTTCCAAATGCTCAGGATTGTGAATACAAACGATAGAACCGCCCGCAGACCGGTCCACCCGGCCAGCACGATCAGTATCAGTACAAATCCCGCGGCAATGATGGAAATGTAATTTGTGCGATAGTGATCCACCATTGTTATCTTGTACGCATCTTGACCTGCATTTGCCCCGATTGACACCAGCGCAATATCTCCAACCACAAATTCCTTGTCTGAGTTAAGAGAGCCGGACAACATGTTCATTGCCTCATATTCCTTACCCTTATGGCTGCCGTTTAAAATTTTAACTTTGCATGCCTGCTGACCATACTTAACAATCCCGACGCTGTTGATATCGATGTTGTTTACCGACAGCACCCTCGCCTTGCACTGCTCATAATGCTTGTATGCCGGATTAACGAACCTGTCCGGAATTGCAATCATAAACAGCACGGCGAGAAAAACTGCCGCAGTCGGCTTAAACGCTTTTGAAGATATACCCTTTTTTATGAATTGTATGATCATTTAATCCTCCCGCTAAAACTGGAGCCGCCCATCAACCAATTATGACAGGCGGCCCCCGAACTATTTAAGCTATAGACCTACAAGCTCAAGTATTTTTTTACTGATATCGGTATTATCATAGAAGCCGGTGAAATTACTTGCTCCTGTCCCTGATGCATAAACACCTACCGGAAGCCCGGTATGCGCGGTAGTGGTCCATCCCAAGCCCGCGCGGTTGTTCAGGATTTGCGTGACTGTAACCTGGAACGGTTCGTGCTCATCATAAGAGTATATCGACTTATACTCAAAATCACGGATACGGTCGTCAAAAGGAATCATACTGACCGCGTAAGCCTCCCTTAGTCTTTCGACCTCCCTGTCCGAGAGAATCAATGCCTCGTATTCCGCATTTTGGGCATCGGGATCATCCGGCATGATCAGACCGTATATCTCCTTTACATCTTGCATTGCCGTTTCAAAGGGGATTTCGTTTTCGCGGTATACGTCTATATAATCTTCTTTAAACTTCTGAAAGGAAAGCTTCTGATCTTCCAACAAATACAAATATGTGTTATATTCTGTTCCGCCGAATCCCATTGAGAAACCGCCGGTCTCATGGTCGCCGGTTACAAGGATCAGGGTTTCATCAGGGTGCTTATTGGCAAACTCTACCGCTACATTTACCGATGCTTCGAGATCTTGTATTTCCAGTATAGTGGTGTAAGCGTCGTTCGCATGGGAACTCCAGTCCACTTTGCCGCCCTCAGCCATAATGAAGAACGGTTCTTCGTCACCCATCACCTCTAATGCTTTTTCAACATAAGTGGAAAGCCCGAATTCATTCTCATCGCGATCGATCAAGTAGTTGATGGCAACATCGCCCGGGTTATCCACAACTGGTGACATGGCGATCGTTTTGCCTGAATCCGAATTCAGTGCGCTGATTTCTTCGTAGGTATCGGCAACATTGTATCCGGCTTTTTGGGCCAGCTCTAAAACGTCCTCCTGATCCCCTTCCTTACCTGTGGGATGCTTAATCTGACCGCCGCCAAAAAAGTCAAAGTCGCTGGCGACCAGATCCAATGCGATATCATAATAATTGTTACGGCTCGGGACATGGGCATAGAAACCTGCGGGAGTGGCATGATTTATGCAAACCGTAGAAACAATACCGACATTATAACCCGCGTCTGCCTTTAATCTTTCCGCAACGGATGTAACCCGGTTACTATAAGGATCCAAGCCAATCATGCCGTCCAACGTTTTTGTACTGCAAGCAATCGCGGTGGCCGCCGATGCGGAATCCGTAACAAATTTTGAGGCGTCATATGTCGTCGCGGAGCCAACAACAGGGAAGTCGAGAAACGATGGCATGTTGGCGTCCGGAGCATTGTCCGGTGTTGGATCCTCTTTGGTACCCGTGAAGTTGTTGTCCATAGTACCGTTATAAAAACCATAAGCGGTTACCTGCGGAAAGCTCATTCCATCACCAATGAAAAGAAAAATATATTTTGGTATCTGATCGGAAGTTGTTGTGCCTTGATCATCCGAAGAACTTGAAACTTCCTGTGAACCGGAAGCCGGCTGTGAACTGGAAGTGTCTGCCTCCGGCTCTGCCTTGGCGCAGCCGGCAAGGAGTAACATAGCAACCATAAGTATAGACGTGAACTGCAAGCTTAATTTTTTTAACCTGAACATTTATTTCCTCCCTCTTGTTTCATAATGATATAGTCAAATCCCGGGAACAGTATAGGGATAGCCAATTGCAACAGCATTAATCCGAAATTCGATAAAACCGCCATTTGAATCAGTAATTTCATGCTCTTCAATGGTTATGCTATACGCAACTGCACCTGCATCTCTGGCTTTTTTACCGGTTTGACTGTAAACGATCTGTTTTGCTTCTTTTATAGACTGTTTGAAGTCCAATGCACACTGCCTTTTAGTTTCTGTAAATATATAGTAGGAATCATTGATTCTATTTTTACGAATCAATGCATGGGAAGATTCAATAATCTGCCCAACTGCTGCCCCAACTGCATTTGCCACTTCTGAATATTCAGGAATCTGAAAATCCATTTCCAGGGTTTTTGCCGCATCCCGCAGCCAGATACCTGCCGGCGCCCCCACCCCAATTAAAATGGGCGATTTATCTTTCGAGAACACTGTAAGACTCTCCTGACAGCAAGCTGCCAGTTTTTGAACAATTATGCTTCGTAAGCCGGAAGCCGTCTCATGCACATTCTGGTTTTCAAAACACTCCATCATGCCAGATTCTGCTGCTGCCGTGTCAAAACACTGGTACTCCCCAGTTACATGAAGCACATCGGTTGGCGTCAGACCGTTCCTTTCACCACTTATCACCGCCCGGCAAAACGGTATGATTCTTCTTGGCCCAATCTGTACCTGCCCATTATCATCTGTTCGTATCTCACTATCACCACCCAGACCAAAGGTACATATTTCCAATGCTTTTACGTGGGTACGAAATCCCGCCAGATATGTTCCACTTTTGGAAACTTCACACTGACCGTCCCTTAAGCTGGCAATATCAGTCGTTGTACCGCCCATATCCACCACCAGACAGTTTTGCCGGCAGCTTAAATAGCGGGCACCGATCACGCTGGCGGCCGGTCCGGACAAGATGGTCTCTACCGGCCGTTCCATGGCATAGTCAGCCCGCATAAGACTTCCATTCCCCCGGACGATCATTACCGGGGCCTGAATCCCCATCTGTTCCATGACTTTGTAAACCGTCGTGATCAGATGATCTATAACAGGAATTAAACGGGCATTCAATACCGCTGTTACAGTTCTTTCATAGAATCCCAGATTACCTGAAAGTTCATGGGCACAAACCACTGGAAGTTTTAACAGTTCACGGATTTTAGCTGCTGCATGCACTTCGTGAAGGGGATTACGAATACTCGCATATCCTGAAACTGCAACTGCTTCACACTGATCCTTCAATGAAAGAATCGCCTCGCTCAGTGCTTTTTCTTCCAGGGGGCGGCTGACACCGCCGCGGATATCAAGCCTGGCATCCAGCTCAACGCTAACATCTGCCGGTATTTCCCCTTCCGGCTTACCGCCCAAAAGCAACAGCCCTGTCCGACAGCCTTTCCCCTCCACGATGGCATTGGTAGCCAAGGTGGTGGAGAGACATACCATAGCAATGTGATTCAGCATAATAGCCGGCAGCGACTGCAGACAGTTTTGAATTCCGATGATCAAATCATGTTGGGTAGTCAATTCCTTGGTTTTGCATAGAATTTTCCCAGAATCCCGATCCCAGATAACACTGTCTGTATAGGTCCCGCCGGTATCAATTCCCAAAATCAACATCTCTTTAGTTCATGGTCTGGCCGCCAGTGATATTAATTGCCTGACCAGTCATGTATTCTGCATAATCAGATGCCAGGAATACCGCTGTCTGGGCAACATCTTCCGGCACCACCCAGCGTCCCAGGGGAATATCTGCCTGCCAGGCTTTTAATGACTCTTCTACCGATACTCCATCCAATTCCATAATAGCCTCGGCTTCACGTATCGTCATTTCACCCATAACCGACCCAGGGCAGAAACAGTTCACCCGGATACCAGTATCTTTTAACTCCATTGCCAGGGATCTGGTGAATCCGATAACTGCAGCTTTAGTAGCACAGTAATGCACCTGTTTCGGAATCGCACTTTTACCTGCCTGGGAAGCAGTATTGATAATCCTTCCATGGCCTTGCTTTTTCATCTGTGGAATCACCGCCTGTGAGCAGAGGAATACCCCTTTACAGTTGACCGCGAAGATTGAATCCCACCATTCTTCCGGCATTTTTTCTATTTCACTAACCGTACAGATGCCGGCATTGTTGTATAAAAGATCTACTTTGCCAAACAATTCTACCGTTTTTGCCACCATTTTTTTTGTATCTTCTCCATCTGTTACATTTACTTTCATCGCCTCTGCATTGCCGCCCGCACTGCGGATTACTGCAACTGTTTCTTCGGCTTTATCAACAGCCATATCGGCCACTAGCACAGATGCTCCATGCACCGCTAAGTTCAGACAAATTGCACGCCCGATCCCTGAGCCGCCACCGGTAACAATTGCTACCTGGTCTTCTAAGCAAATTTGTGGTTTCATATGTTTATTCTCCTATCTATATTTGATTTTCCCCCTTACTGCCTCTGCTTTCCCGGCCGGTATTCCTTCCGGCCGGGTCTTTCTTGAACAAAGACGAACGAAAACTAGTAAAGAGGATTCGTTAATAACTATGCATATAATGAGAACACCTTATCGTATATTTCCAATGTGTCATCTAAAATATCTAATGAACAGTAGTTCAGGAAGGTTTTATTTCCTCCTGCTGTCAGAATACCATTCGTAGCCAAAGCCATAGCGAAATCGGTCATTCTGGCAGATGCAAACTGACGCTTCTGAGCTTGTTCTTCCTGTGAATATTCCGGGAAAGTTGCAACATGCTTCATTCCGGTGAGGTCAATCTGAAGGACCGATCCGGTGCTTGCAATGATTGCCGGAATATCATATTTATTAGCAAGGTCGGTCAACTTACGGGTAAACTCAAGACCGGCTTTATTCAATTTGTTCGGGATATCTTCTTGTTGTAATTTGCATAAGGTTATATAACCGGCACAACAGGAAACAGGATTAGCTGTTAAAGTACCACCAACAACAATTTTATTGCCGGCAATATGTGCAACGCCTGCTGTCAGAACACTCATAATATCTTCACGGCCTCCAAAACCACCGGCTGATGCAAATCCACCGGCAATAATTTTACCAAATACCGTAATATCTGCGCGGGTATCGAAGTATTCCTGGGCACCACCAAGAGCAAGACGGAATGCTGTTACAACCTCATCATAGATAAGGATAACATCGTATTTGTCACACAGCTCGCGTACCCCTTTGTGATACTCACGAGTAGTTGGCAGTACTCCAGAGTCCTGACCCATTGCCTCCATGATAAAGCATGCCGTACCACCTTTTTTCTCATTTTCTTTGAATCGGTCTTCCAAGTCATTGAGGTCATTTACCATAACTGTTGAGATATAGCCAAAGCATTCATCCGGTACACCTGCTGCAAAAGATTCCTTAGAACCACAGTAACGAATATCATAGATCAACTGATCAGAGATTCCATGATAACAGCCTTTCAATTTGACAATATTTTTCTTTCCGGAAAATGCACGTGCTGCACGGATAGCAGCCATACAAGCCTCTGATCCGGAGCCCATCATTCTGAACTTTTCAACTGAAGGGAAGAATTCAATAACTTTCTGAGCCAGCTTATATTCATATTCATGGTATAATCCTGTCAGATATCCCGTTGTGTTAATTGTATCTAAAACAGCTTCACGCACATCCGGGTCATTGTTACCAAGAATAGAAGGACCGCCGGCACCAATGAAATCAATGTACTTATTCCCATCAATATCGTAAAGGTAAGCACCTTCACCTTTCACACAGTTAAGTGCAAATGGGTAATTATTTGCCAGGTTATGCTGCACACCACCTGGAATTGCACTTTTAGCTTCTTCAATTGTTGCTTTAGAAGCAGCACAATGGGTTTCAAACCATTCCAGACAATCCATTTCCGCTTCCGGAGTCAATCTTTTTGTGTTTTCTAAAACATATTTTGCTCTCTGATGTACTGCTTCATAATCAAAACCATCTAAATATTCTAATTTCATATCTTTTCTCCTCTTTTTATGATTCCACATTCAGTTTCCGATACATATTCTCCAGGGAGTGATAGCTTTCCCGATAAAAATCATATAGTTGGTCGTACCTTTTCCGATATTTTTCACGAGGCATATATGTCTTATCGCATTCAACCACCTCGTCAAGAACTGAAAAGTCTTTAGCCATTCCCAATCCGACCGTAATACAGGACTGAAGCCCCAGATTACCTGCAAATCGCGGATTTCGAAGTGGTGTAAATGGAGTATCAAGTACATCTGCCATCATCTGTACAAAGACTTCACTGGCCATACCGCCACCAATGCCCCGTAAAAAGTTCGGATTCCAGCGTCCATTCTCTTCCTTATAAATATCCCGCATCCAACGAAGGTTGAAGCATACCCCCTGCATAACTGCCTGGGCAATATGTCGTCGCTTTGTGCTCCGGGTCAGATTCAAAAGCGAAGCTCTTACCGTCGTATTGGAAATTGGTGCAGAGGCCCCGGCAAGAAACGGCAGGAATAACACCTTTTCCTTGTCTTCCTCCGTAAGTGCTTCGATAATCTCCTGATTCATGATGGCATAGGTATCAGAACCCATTTGCTGTTCTGCATCATAGTAGGTATTCAGCAGATAGTCGATACAGCTTCCACCTGAATCAGTGTCATAAAAGTGATACCGTTTACCTGGAACCGGTGAAGGCATTCGACCGGGATTGTGAACCTCATCCGATGTTACAAATGCCAGCCATGCACTGGTTCCTATGTAAATGTGCGCATCGTTTGGACGTATACACCCCGTCCCCAGAATTGCTGTTGCATGGTCAGAACATCCACCGAATAATGGAATCCCAGCTCCCAACCCCAGTTCTTTGCCCGCTTGCTCGGTCAGGCAGCCAATCCGCTCAGTCGAAGATGCGATATGCTCCGGTACCAGCCGTTTGGGAAATCCAATTATCTGAAACATCTCATCATCCCAGCACCGATTTTTGATATCCACCAGACAGGTAGCCCTGGCACCGGTAAATTCGTATGCCCACTCCCCTGTCATTCGCCGAAACAGAAATGCCGAAACATCCAGCATCTTATAAGCCCGATTCACAATCTCCGGTTGATTCTCAATAAACCACAGCAGCTTGCAGATGACATTTTTCCCATTAAATCTGTTTTCCCCCAGCTTTGTATTTATCTTCCGAGCTTGTGTTTCTGCCCTTCCATCCATCCACATCACGCAGTCAGTCAGCGGATTTCCCTGTTCATCAACAAAGATGATCGTAGTCGCCGTCTGTGCGATTGCAATCCCGGCAATTTCCGCTGGTAAAACCCCACTTTTTTCAAGCAAACGATGGGTTGCCCGGCACATGGCATGCCACTGTTCTTCAGGTTTTTGCTCAGCCCAGCCAAACTTTGAAAAGTATGTCTGGTAGGGAGCATTCTCAATGCCTTTTAATGAATAGTTCTGATCTGCCAGTGCAGCCTTGACACTGCCCGACCCAAAGTCATATGTCAAATAATATTCCATGGCCGCAACCGCCTTTCTGTTCTATATTTCAATAACGACTTTGCCCGCTGTCCCTTTAACCATCAGTTCAACACCATCCAGCAACTGATCAAACGGCAGACGATGGGTTACCAGTTTGTCAATCGGAATCAGCCCGTTCTCAATAATCTTGATTGCCCGAGGGAAGGTTCCTTTGGTAATATATGTTCCGCGGATCGTCAACTCTTTTAAGGTGATCGGGTACTGAGGAATGGTTACCTGAGCCGTCTGGTTAACCCCGAAAACAACAATCTGACCACCATGCTTTGCAATCTCAACTGCTATCGGAAGCATAACACCAACCGCATCAACAACAATATCCGCCCCACCTGGTGCATATTTACGCAATTCTGTATCCAAGTCTTTTGCCATCGGATCAATGGTTACATCAGTTCCTAATTCAAGCGCCAACGCTCTTCTGTATTCCATCGGTTCCGATACCGTAACATGAGCTCCGGCAGCCTTATAAAGCATTGCAAAAATCAAACCAATCGGTCCCCCGCCAAGAACTACGACCTCATCACCCGGATGTGCTTTAACAGTGGTCGTTCCATTTAAAACACAAGCCAATGGTTCCGCGATAGCCGCCAGATGAGAAGGTACTTTTCTGTCAATTACATAAACCATCCGTTCTTCAATACAGAGATACTCAGCCATCGCACCGTCAATACGGTCACCGATATGGCGGAAATTTTCACAAAGATTTGTATGTCCTGTACGGCATGGCTCACATTTTCCGCACCAGATATTCGGATGAACAACAACCTTGTCACCGACTTTGCAGTTTGTTACCTCAGCACCAACTGCCTCAACAATGCCACAGCCCTCATGACCCACTACAATACCATCGACAAAATCAAATGCCGGCGGATTAGCCAGAGCTCTTACATCGGTACCGCAGATACTGACTGCCTCTATTTTTATCAATACTTCATCTGATTTTGCGATTTGAGGCTTTGGCACCTGGATTATCGGGCAGCGATTTTCGCCAACACCATTTTTGTTAAATTTGGTTCCACGCATCATTTCCATTGCTTCATCCTCCTTTTTAAATGATGTTTTTGTTCTGTCCGGATGCTCCAAACAGTTTTAACTTTTTCCTGGCAACTTCTTTTACCTGTTCCCGCGCATAGGCGGAACAGATACGAGGTTCTTTTTCGCCTTTATTGAACATCTCTTTCATAGCTTGTGACCAGGCATATTTTAGTTCTGTCCCCACATTGATTTTGGCAATTCCCAGCGAAATGGCTTTTTGTATCATCTCATCCGGGGTACCTGAGCCGCCATGTAAAACCAGCGGTACATCTACTGCAGCACGAATCTCTTCGATTCTTTTAAAATCGATTTTCGGAGGCTTCGTATAAACACCATGCGCCGTTCCTACTGCCGGAGCCAGAGAATCAACTCCAGTCTCTTCAACCATCCGCACACAATCTTCAACTCGAGCAGTTTCATCACCATCATCCATCTGATCATCATCCACACCAACACGGAAAATCCGGCCCAGTTCTGCTTCGGTGTAGACATCCACCGCTTTCGCAACATTAACAATCGATTTTGTCAGCGCAATATTCTCGTCCAATGGAAGCGCGGACCCATCTACCATTACCGATGAATAATGATTGCGGATACAGTTGATGATCAGATTATAGTCAGTCGCATGATCCAGATGTAAATATGCCGATGTCTTACTTGCTTTTACCGCCGCAAGGCTGGCCTGGGCAAGAACTTCATCATGCAAAAAAGGCACATATGCACTGTATGGCTGTACAATTACCGGTGCTTCCTCCTCCTCGGCTGCTTCTAGTACGGCAAACAGCACATCCAGATTGTAATAATTAAATGCTGGAATTGCATAGCCTCGTTTCTGTGCTTCTGCAATCATTACCTTAGGTGAACCTAACATGTTTTACACACTCCTTTCATGATTCCTGATTAATTTAACAGTGGTTATGATATCATTGTCTGCCTGAATTCCCAGTTCACACAGCTTTGGACCGATTTCTGTCGGTTCGGCATCGCCTGGAAGGATGGCATTGAGCTTGCCGCCCATGAAAATCACATATTCTTTGTCACGCTCGGATGCCAGCTCCAACAGTTGTTTTCCATAATCCAGCGCCTGACCATTATGGCAGCTGACACCAACATAGGACGTTCCATCTTCATCAGCTGCATCCAATACGTCAATCGGATCCATATCTACACCAATGTTGATCGTCTGTGCGCCCATTTCCCGCAACACCCCATCCACAAACAACAGGCCATAAGCATGGGCATCTCCTGAGGCAACCACAATTTTTTTCCCGCAAAGGCTGGCCTTAAAACCTTCTTCCAGCAGTTCCTTAACTGTTTGATCCCGCAGATCAGCAGTCTGGCGTCCCAGTACAGTTGGATAGAATGGGACAACCTCCTCGTTTTGACCATCGCAGGTTGAAGAATGAAATGCTTTTTCCAACTTCTGTGGTGCAAATTTCTTCAGCATTAACAACATTTCCAAGGGGTCTTCCGTATCGATACCGGCTTCTTCAAAGACGGTCATTGCATTATCAAAATACTGCTTTGCTTCTTTCACCATTACATCTTTCATTTCAATGATGGGGTTCCAGTCAATCAGCGTCATCCACTCTTTTGCTTTTTCTTCCACCCGTTTTCCGCAGCTATAGATATTCAGCAGTTCCTGCAGCGTCGGCACAGCAATTTTTTCAGTAATGGAAACCGGATTGATTCCCAGCGACATATGGAATTTCTTTTCCGCGCAGATTTCCAGAAGCATCTCCTGCGCAGCGAATCCATAATTTCCATCAATATCGTGATCCCACTGCATATTCGTAGAACCATTGATGTAAGTAAGAACTGGCTGTTCTTCCGTTCCCATTAGTTCATGAAGAGCCAGTGCCACGGCAATTCTTGTATTACCCTCGCTTAGCAGACCACCAAAAGAAATAACATATCTGGCACCGCATAGTTCCCGGCAGATGTAATGTTCAATCAGTGCATATCCAACATAAGATGCACAATCAATAAAATACCCCGGGAAACTATCATCCAGATAAGTTTCAACCGCAAACATATCATCACGCTTGCTGGACATGATCCCAAGCGCAGTTACCATATCCGAATAACGTTTTACATCATCAGTAAATCCTGGATAATCCCAGAGAAACTGTCCGAAAGAGCCAACTCTGACCGCACCGGCTTTTAATGCATTGATGGTTGTCTCAATCGCGTTTGGACATACCAGATGATGGTCATTCAGACTAATATCAATTGGTGCTGCATTACGAAGAGCCATCCAGTCATCCAGGTCATCCAGCATAAAGCTAGTGGTCTTCGGAGCATTCTCCCGGTATTCTTTCGGCAGCGCCACATTTCCACTGGGGATATGCAGCATCGTGCCCAGCTTAAAACCGGTTCGCTCCTGGAATTCATATATTTTCCTGACCGCCGCAACTTCATCATCCATCGTCGCCAGCCCCATCAGCAGGCACCAGTAGATCTTTCCTTCCCGCTGGCAGGCTTTTTTAAATTCCATATGATTCGGATATCCTTCGTACCAGGTCAGGGGAGCCTCGAAGCTGTTGCCGATTTCAATACCTTTTTTTACAAGTTCACGACCATCCTGATGAGGTGCAGGCTTTAACCTGCGAATATATTCTAACGTCCCAGCATCCATTCCTCACCCTCCTTTATCTATTCTTCAAACAAACCCGTCGCCCGCAGGTACTTCACTTCGCCATGAATTGCTGCAATTGCATTTTCACGGGTCGTATGTGGTTCCAGGGTACACATGCCCTTATAACCATCTTTTGCAAGGCGATGGACAAGACCGTCTATGTTAACAACACCGTCTTTTGCTTCACAATAGTAAATAGTTCCTGCTTCACCAGTCATCGCACCACCAAACCATTTAGTATCCGGACAAAAACCACCGGGGCGATACAGCCTGCCATTTTTAATATGCACATACGCGATATGCTGCTGCAGCAGTTCGTAAGCAAAAGGAAAAGCCTCGCATGACGCGTGATAATAATTAGTTGCATCAAAATTCGTCTTAAAATTCGGTGAATCAAATGCTTTCACAATTGCCAGCATATTCTCTGGGGTCCGGCTGGCATCACCGGCTTCATTTTCCAGTGCCAGCACAACACTCAGTTCTTCTGCGCGCTTTACTGCGGCATCAAAATACTGATGCAGGCGGCCGATTTCCGGAGTAGTACCTGGCTGGATTTTGTCGGAATAATGGTTCACAACTTTTGCGCCAAAATATGCTGCTGCTTCCACCGTTGCCACCAGTTCCTTTGAAAAAGCTTCCGGATCACTTGTCATTTTTGTATCCAGACCAAGTCCGGAGGAAATAGAACCTACGATAACACCAGCTGCTCCCAGCTGCTTTTTGGCTTTATTGAGATCTTTATCAGAAAACGCATAGAAATTTACCTCTGCTGTGCCATTAGACTCCAGATTAGAGCCCCACAATTCCAGGTACTTGATTCCGAAGTCTTTTGCCATCGGCAGAAGTACATCCAAGGTTTCACCTGGAAATGTATTTGTGTTTAATCCAATTTTCATCATTCTTAAGCCACCTCCTTTTGCTTAGCATCTTCCCATAGCATCCTTCAGTACATAGGATTTTTCCTGAACAAATTCATGTAATGTAACTGCGGAACCTTCTCTTCCAATACCGCTTTTTTTATATCCGCCAAACGGCATCGTCGCCGTGCGGTAGTTGCCGCCGCCATTGATGACTGCGCTTCCTGCTTCAATATACTGGGCAAACGAAATTGCTTTCATTGTGTCCTTTGAAAAGACTGCACTGTTCAAGCCATATAGGCAGTTATTTACCAGTTCAATTGCTTCTTCTATCGTTTTAAAGGTGATGATCGGGAATGCCGCCCCAAAAATCTCCATATCTTTTGTCACATCCATATCCTTGGTAACATTGATCAGAACCGCTGGCGACATAAAGTTATGCCCCCATGATTCGCCGCCGTACACCAGTTTAGCGCCTTGATCAACAGTATGCCGGATCTGCTCCTTAACCTCATCACGGGCTTTTTCAGAAATCATCCCACCCACATCATTCGAACGATCAGTAGGGTCTCCTACTTTCAGTTTTCCAAGTGCCTCAATCAGCTTTTCGGTAAAAGCTTCGGCCACTGATTCATGGACTATATACCGCTTGGATGCACAGCAAACCTGACCGGCATTATTTACTCGGCTTTCCAGCGCTTGTTCCACCGCCAGCTCAAGATCACCGTCTTCCAGAATCACAAATGCATCATTTCCACCCAATTCCAGATAACAGCGGGTTAGATTCCGAGCCGCTTTCTCGGCAATATGGGTTCCTGTCTCAGTACCTCCGGTCATCGTAATTGCTGCAATTTGGGGATTGCTGATCAATACATCACCAATTACCGAGCCGCGGCCGGTAACTACCTGAACTGCTTTCGTCGGCACACCGGCTTCATGAAGACAATCAACTAAGGCGATCACTGCCAGCGGGCAATCAGACGGCGGTTTAATGATAACCGCATTGCCGGCTGCCAGCGCCGGTGCAATTTTATGACCACATAGCTCCACCGGAAAGTTAAATGGGAGCAGGCAGGCAATTACACCAAGCGGCTCATATCTGGTAAAAATGACATCATGATGACAGGAAGTTGCATCGGTACCATTCGGAAGTGAACTGCCATAAAGATGACTTGCCTTATCACAGTAACTTTCAATCAGTGCTGCCACAGTGTCCACTTCTTCCTCCGCCTCAGCAATTCGTTTTCCGTTTTCAGCACAAAGAAGTGCTCCAATTTCCGCCCTGCGGGAAAGCAGAATTTCTGCAAACTTTCGCAGTATCCGGTTCCTCTCAGTCTGCGTCTTAGCTGCCCACTCTTTCTGTCCTTCACTGGCTGTTGTAACTGCTCTTGTAATATCTGTTTCGCTCAATGCCGGAACGTGATCGATCACTGTTGCGGTCACCGGATTTAACACCGGGAGCATATCATATCCTTTTTCCAGGTGTTCACCACCAATCTGAACATACATCTTGTATCCTCCTATCCATTTATGATTTCACTAATTATTTATTCGCTAATAAGTATCTAAAAAATTTTACGGCCATACGCCGCGGATTTTTTTCGCTTCTACTACTCTTTGAATGGCAATCATGTAAGCAGCTTCGCGGTAGGATACGTTCTTTTCCTGAGCCATTGTATAGACTTCTTCGAAAGAACGGTCCATTACGTGTTTCAGCTTTGTATTGGTTTCAGTTTCCTCCCAGTAGATTGCCTGCAGGTTCTGGACCCACTCCAGATAAGAAACAATAACACCACCGGCATTACAGAGGATATCCGGGATTATCGGGATATTTCGCTTCGCCAGGATTGCATCGCCATTCAGTGTGGTCGGTCCGTTCGCTGCTTCGACAACGACCTGACATTGAAGAGTATCGGCAGTGTCTGAATTGATTTGGTTTTCCATCGCGGCGGGAATCAGGACAGTACATTTGGTTGATAATACTTCCGCATTCGTAATGTGTTTAACGCCCTCGGCCTGATAATCTTCGAACAGCTTATCGGGGTTATTTTTTGTAAACTCCAAAAGCTCGTAGATATTAAGACCATCTGCTTTATACAAACCTCCGGAGACATCGCTGACCGCCACTACCGTAAATCCTTCTTTATAAAACAGCCGGGCAGCCGTACCACCAACATTACCAAACCCCTGAATCGCAATGGTGACATCCTTGAACGCGATACCCATCTTATTCAGCACATTTTTTGTTGTGAACATCACTCCGCGTCCGGTGGCTGACATTCGTCCGGGAATACCATTGATCGCCAATGGCTTACCGGTAACAACACCTGGCACACTGTGACCCTTCATCATTGAATATGTATCCATGATCCATCCCATGATCTCCGGATTGGTATTAACATCCGGGGCGGGAATATCCTGATCCGGTCCAATGATTGGGGAAATCATCTTAGTAAACCGCCGGGTCAGATGACGCAGCTCTGACTTTGACAGTTTCCTTGGATCTACGATGACGCCGCCCTTGGCTCCCCCATATGGAATGTTAACAACAGCACATTTAAAAGTCATCCACGCCGCCAGCGCCTTCACTTCGTCTTTGTTTACTGACGGATGAAAGCGGATACCGCCTTTTGCCGGTCCGCGCGTAGTCGAATGCTGCACACGATAGCCCTCAAACACCCTGATCGAACCGTCATCCATCCTGACCGGAATTGATACCTGAAGTTCTCGTTCCGAATACTTTAATGTTTCATAGTCGGCTGGTACATACCCTAATTTTTCTGCTGCATTTTCCACAACAGCAATTACATTGTCAAACGGATTGTAATTTTCCATTTTGTGATAGATCCTCCTTCACCGCTGTTTCATATCACAAATCATTATTATTTTATAAATGATTTGTATTTTTAAAGTGTCTTTAATAATTACTTATATAATATCCCTCATTGCCTTTTTTGTCAATGCCTTTTCTGTCAATCTGTCAATCTTTCAGTGTTTTTTTGTTGATTATTAAAGAAAAGACCGGTTCCTCTTCCATCCATGATATATTCAAAAATATAATAGTCTATCATAATATACTTAAAATTTCCGCTCTACCAGTGCCACGCTGCATGACAACTCAGCCTGAGCCAGATTCAGTAGACCATTAATATAATCATCATGAATATCATCGCGAAGAATAATCTCCGGCATATGCTGTGGTGCGATCAGACGCAGACACTTTTCTCTTATTTCTTCAATTTTTGATTCATCAAAAAAACCACCACTTAAGACGATCACTCCCGGATTCAAAATCGGTACGATCGAACCAATAATATGTGCTGTCATGGCAAGTTTCCCGTCATCTGAATCCAGATCCAACAGTTCAGGCATCGGGATAAACGAGACTTCACCAGAGAATCCGGTTGCTCCCCGCAAAATCTGACCTTCAGATACAAAACCTGCCCCAAAGCGCACTCCCTGCCTAAGCTGCCGTTCCTGTTCAGGAGTAAACAAATCCTGAGGCATACTTTCCAAACCAGTCTGAGGATCTACCGGAGAATACAAAAAAGCAATCGGACTACTCTTTTCCTTGCAATTCACCTGGTAATAACCATAAGCGGCAGCATTCATATCATTTTCCACTAGGATTTCCATGTCTGGGAATTGTTCCTGCAATTCACTCTGTAAAGACACTCCAATCAGATTCGCAAAATTACACAAATCCACCACGCCATTTAAGATATAGCCGGGAATCCCAACTGCCACACTGCGCAGCTTTGGATAGCTTTCACTAAGCGCGGCAAGTTCCTGCAAAATCAAATCCGCTGTCACTTCTGGTACTTCTTTGGTATATTCATTCTGAATTTCTCCCAGCAAATTGGTTACCGTTGCAAAGAACTTGCTTTTTCCTGCATCTGTTTCCACGTAAATGCAGGCAATTTGAGAAAAATCCCCATTGTATACATAAGACTTGGCCGGACGTCCATATCCACTGGATAAGATCTCATCCTCCTGCACTTCTCCCGACTCACACAGTTCATTCAAAATCTTTCCACATGTTGCAACACTGATTCCCGTCATTTCCGCAATCTGTGCTTTCGTCGCGGAGCCCAAGTCTTTAAGCGCTGTTTTAATAAAATCAACATTGATTTGCTTAACTTTGGTAATATCATTTCGCATCGATAACATGGTCGCTTCTCCATTTCTTGAAAAGTACTTTTAATTATTATTATAATAACACTTTACAGAATATCCTGTCAAATGGTTACTGTTCACTCCCTGGCATTGGTTTTCCTTCCAGTGCCATTTTAATATTTATTATCAATGTTAGTATAATTCTTCCTATACCTGCCGTTCAATCAAAGCAATCCCACAGGAAAGTGCTTTCAAAGCAAGGCTTAGTAATCCGTCCACATAATCTTCGTGAATATCATTACGCATGATAATCTCCGGCATGTGCTGGGAACTGATCAAACGGAAACATCTTTCTCGTATTTCATCAATTTGTTCGATGTTGAAATAAACACCGGTCAGCGCAATTACCTGCGGATTTAAAATTGGTACAATCGACCCAATAATATACGCCATCATTTCTTCAGTAACCTCATGCGGTTTTTCTCCAGTAAGATTTGCCATTGGCAAAAAGGCAACTTCACCGGAAAACCCGGTAGCCCCCCGTAGTATTTTCCCACCGGATACAAAACCTGCACCAAAGTTGATGCCATAATTCAGCAGATTATTGCCATTCACGGATTCCCGCCCTTTCATCTTGATTTCTACCTCAGTCAATGGATTTACCGGCGAATAGATAAAGCCAATTGTAGTATTTTGACCCCAACAACTATTCCGGTAGAACCCATAGGCCGCTGCATTCATATCATTTTCTACGACAATCTGCAACTGCGGAAACTTTTCCTGCAGTTGGCACTGCAGGGGAATCCCCATCAGATTCACAAAATTACATAAATCAACAATATCATTGGTGATAAAGCCCGGAATGCCAATAGCTACCGCTCGTAAATTAGAGTATCTTCCCACTAATTCACCAACATTATCTTCTAGTAGTTCACAAGTCACATCTGAGACATCGCTTGACACTTCTTCGATAATCTCTCCCAGCAGATTACTGACAACCACTGATAAATGAGCTGTTTGCTTTTCATTTTCCGCATATATACAGGCTATCACGGAGTAATTACCATTATAGACGTAGCTTTTGGCTGGTCTGCCATATCCTCCGAAGGTAATCTCTGATTCCAATACTTCTCCAGTTTTGCATAATTCATTCAATATTTTACCACAGGTTGCTACACTAATATCGGTATCTTCTGCTATCTGAGCTTTAGTTGCCGTACCCAGGTGTTTCAACGAGGACTTAATTAACTCAACATTGATTTCCTTTACTTTTGTAATATCATTTCTTAACGTTAACATGCCCGTCCATCCCCCTATCCTTTATTCCCAAGTATGGTAACACTACTCTTTTTAGCTGTCAATGAAAATTATAATAAATTATTTATATTTTAATATGTCAAATATTATTTCTCATGCGCTTCAGCATTCATATGTACATCATCACTCTTATCTGACTGACATATCTTTGATGCATCTCTTGCGAAGCAGTCCATGCCAAATACTTAAATTTATACATCATCACGTTTTTTCTTCTTGGTATAACAATCCAGGCACACAACTCCGACGATAATGATTCCCCGGATTAACTGCTGTACGTAGGAATTGACATTCATCAGATTCATGGCATTTTCAAGCGTTGCAAACAGAAACATCCCTAGAATCGTCTGGGGAATCCCTCCGATACCGCCTCCAAAAGAAGTTCCGCCAACTACAATACCACAGTTAATTAAAAGTGCTGTATTGTCGCCATAAGTAGCCGCACCGGAATTCAATCTTGCCGAAAGCAGAAAACCAGCCAGCGCCGTTACCGCACCGCTTAATAAATAGGTCATCACCTTATGGCGCTTTGCCCGTATACCTGCGTATACCGCTACTTCAAAGTTGCCTCCAACTGCATAGCAGTCACGCCCAAATGCCGTTCTTTTCATAACACTTTGTGCAATGGCCAAAAGTATGATGGTAATAATGACAATCAATGGAATTCCCAGAACAGATATCGTTCCTATCTTATGAAAGATGACATTCGTTCCCTGTATTGGATGTGCGTTGGTAAGCACCAGGGAAACGCCTTTTAAAAGCATCCCCATACCAAGTGTAGTAATAAATCCATCGGCATTCTGGCTGACTACCAGGAATGCATTGACTGCTCCAACCAAAAGCCCTACCACAATTGCAAGCACAAACGCCGGAAAAAGAGGCATAGACTCCTGCAGCTTGATTGCAACAATTCCGGACAGACACATCAGACCTCCGATGCTCAGATCACATTCTCCCGAAATAACCACGAAGGTTACTCCGCCTGCCATAATCAGTAGAATAGCACACTGCAGCAGCAGTTCCACCATATTATATCTGGTGAAAAAATACGGCGTAAGAAACGGCATCATGATAAAAATCACCAGCAATGCAACCAATGCCTTTTGGTTTTGTATGATTTTAAGAATGCGCCTGACATTTATCTTCTCATTCATATTCCTTCCTCCTATCGCTGCTTACGGCTGTCCAGCCAGATTGCTGCAACCAGAATCAGACCTTTTGCCGCGCTCTGTGCATTGGCAGAAACTCCAAGCATATTCAATGCGTTAGCCATGATTGTAATGAGCATAACACCAAAAACCGTGTTCACGATACTCCCATGTCCGCCTTTTAAAGTCGTCCCTCCAATTACAACTGACATAATTGCGTTTGTCTCATAATTTTTTCCCAGCACCGGAGATGCCGATGTTACCCGAGATATTAAAATAATCGCACCGATTGCAGTCATCAGTCCCGTCATAATATACATAAACATTACACTCTTTGAGATGGATACTCCGTTCAGCCGCGCTGCAACCGGATTACCTCCGCTTAAATGAACCTTACGTCCCAGCGTTGTCTTCTTCATAATAAACTGCAGGATTCCAACGCCTGCGAAAAAAATCAAAATGGCGATGGGAATTGCACTGATAGAGCCTTTTCCCAGAACCAGAAATGAAGAGTTCGTCGGAACATTAATTGTCGCTCCATTGGAAATGAGCAGCGCCAGTGCACCGTATACCGTACTCATACCGTAGGTAATAAACAGTGCATCGGCATCGTCCCTTGCCCCGCAGAAATTCAGTATCGCACCATTCAGCGCGCCCCCTGCCACACCGGTTAAAAGACCGACAATTACAGCTACCGGTACACTTGTAACATTCAGCATACTGGTCGTCACGATTCCGATCATGGAAAACATTCCGGCTACCGACAGGTCAATATATCCGCCGATAATAACAATTGTCATTCCCAGTGCCACCATTCCCAAGGGACATAGCTGCCGGATCATATTGATGACATTCTCTCCGCTCCTGAATTCCAGCCTGACAATCGCCGTATAGATAACCAAGATCAGAATACCTACGATTATTAGATAATCATTTACTAGATTTCGTATATTTTTTTTACCGCCGGCAATTCTTTTCATCTGGTGTCCTCCTCTCCCAGTGCACTTGCCATAACTTCATTCTCATCATTGATCAACGGGTCGAATTCTCCTTTAACCTCACCATTAGCAATAACCAGAACTCGATTGCTCATATTTAACACTTCAGGGAGTTCTGAGGAAATCATTATGATTGAACTGCCATTTTCAACAATCTGTTTCATCAGCAAGTAAATTTCGTATTTTGCACCAACATCAATCCCTCTGGTTGGTTCATCCAGTATTAAAATCTGCGGATTCCGCTCCAACCATCTGCCGATAATGACCTTCTGCTGATTTCCTCCTGACAGATTTGCTGCCTTAGTATGTGCCGATGGAGTTTTAACACTGAGTGCCTGAATCTGCTTTTCTGCAATTTTATTTTCTTTGTGCCTGTTTAAGATACCATTTTGCGAAAAATGATCCATCGACGCAGCCGTAATATTCTGTCCAACACTAAAACTCTGGAAAAGTCCCTGCTCCTTCCGATCCTCGGTCACAAAGCCCATGCCAGCACGGATCATGTCGATTGGCGAATGTACCTCTATTTTCTTTCCATTAAGCCATATCTCTCCGCTGTGCAGTTTGTCAACACCGAACAATGCCCTGACAATCTCCGTCCGTCCAGCTCCTACCAGGCCAACCAGCCCCAGAATTTCCCCTCTTTTCAATTGAAAACTGATATTATTCAGCTTTTTGGTATTAAAGTTCTTCACCTGCAGAATTGTTTCACCAACACATTCCGGGCGCTGCGGATATTCATTTTCGATTGTCCGCCCAACCATCATTGCAATCATTTCTTGCCGGTCCAGCGCCGCCACGTCTCGATTGTCAATTATATGGCCGTCACGCATGATTGTAACCCTGTCACATAGTTCATAAATCTCATCCAGTTTATGACTGATATATATAATGGTTATCCCTTTTTCTCTTAACTCATTGATAATTTCTACCAACCGTGACATTTCTTTTGTTGTCAGGGTGGTACTGGGCTCATCCATAATAATCAGTTTGGAATCAAAAGAAAGAGCCCGCGCAATCTCAACCATCTGCTTTTCTGAAATACTCAGATCATCGATCAGAGTATAGGTATCGATATCACTTCCAATACTGCGCAGCAGTTCTTCAGCCCTTTTGTGGATTTTTTTCAGACCTCCAATTTCTTTAAAACGTGCAAAGAATATGTTCTCACCAACAGTCATGGTATTCACAAGATTAAATTCCTGATAGATGATGCTAAGACCCAGTTTGAGCGAATCCATCGGCTCATGGATATTCATCTCCTGTCCATCAAAGATAATCTGCCCCTCATCTTTTTGATATACCCCGCTTAAAATCTTCATCAGCGTCGACTTTCCCGCCCCGTTTTCACCTATGATTCCATGAACATGGCCCTTTTGAACTTCAAAAGAGACTGCATCCAGCGCCGTTACATTCAGAAAACGTTTTGTAACATTTGATATGGAAAGTATCTTATTTCTATCCACGGTATACACCTCCTTTTCTTAAAAAGAGTTTTTTAATTATACAAGGCGGGGCATACAAAACCCTTTCTGTAATTCCCGCCTTTGGTTACCTATTATAATTCACTTACCATCCCGGATGGAAATCTGCAGCATTTTCTTTCGTGTAAATGGTATATTCCGTATAGTTAATCTGATCCATCTCTTCACCGTCCAGTAATGCAATCGCTCCGTCCAGATACAGATGGGAAGACTCCTCAAAGCTTCGTCCCACGGTTGCCTGAGTATCTCCTGCGAGAACCATGTCCAGGCCTTTCTGGCACCCGTCCACACTGACGATAACTACCTCATCCAGTCTGCCGGCTGCTTTTAATGCTTCTACAACACCTACCGCACCATTATCCCAGTGACAGTAAATTCCATCAATATCACTGTATTTAGAAAGAAAATCTTCGGTAATCGTCATACATTCTGCTGTTGACCATGGACTCGCCTGTGATTCAACAACTTCCAGATTGCTTCCTTCAATTCCATCTGCAAATCCATCATGACGTTTGATCTGTGGATCACTTCCTGCCATGCCCATTACTTCTACAATCTTTCCGCCATCAGGCAAAAGCTCCTTCATAACTTCTGCAGCTTTCTTACCCGCATCCAAATCATCCGGTCCGATGAAAGCATCATATGCATCTTTGCCAGAATCAGCCAGATTGGTATCAACCGTGATGCATACCAGTCCCGCGTCATGAGCTTTTTGCATCGCCGGGATCATCGCTGTATTATCAACCGGATTCAGCATCATGGCATCACAGCCCTGCGAAATCGCATTTGCAACCTGATCTGTCTGCTTCTGTACGTCACTCTGTCCGTCAAAGCTGACCAGCTCAACACCCACTTCCTCAGCATAATCCTGGAAGCATTTTGTCATAAATTCCATTGACTCATCGGAGTTATCCGGACTACACCAGGCAATCTTGTATCCTCCGGCGTTGCTTTCCTTTCCTTCGCTGCCATCTGCATCTGCCGTTTCAGCTGTTCCGGCAGGACTTTCCGTTTCCTCTTTAGCATTGTCCCTCGTACTTCCTCCAGATCCACATCCCGTGAGCATAGTTATACCCATTACAACGCCCACTGCCATCGCCAACAATTTTCTTACTTTCATCTTTCTACCTCCTCTGGTTAAAAATAGTTACTTTATTCGTATTGCTATATCCAACGGCGGGATACCGCTGCTGACACGTGTGTAGCCGTATCTCTTCATCTAAACTCTAATAACTCTATCATTGTTTTGAAATCATCAAAGGTATCCATATAAGCATAACTGCCCTTTGTATCACCTTCCCACGAACCACGCTGCAGAGTTTGGAGTCCAGCTGCATTCAGCTCTTCTTTGGCTTTGATGATATCATCAGTTTTAAAAGCAATATGATGCAGGCCTTCCCCATCTTTTTCCAGACACTCCCGCCACAGTGAAGGTTTAGCACCATATGGAGAAATCAATTCAATCTGCAGGTTATCCAAATCAAATAATGCCTGCCGTATTAGCCCATAACAGGGTTTCCCACGCAAAACGGCTCCGCCTGTTTCATATTTTTCAGAAACTGCATAAACAGGCTCTTTTCCTAAAAACTCTGCCCACCGTTTCGCTACCTTGTCCAGATCCCTAACCATAATTCCAATCTGAACAATACTGTTTCGTTGAATCTTTGACATATCGTTTTCCTTTCTCCTTTTCTCTACCGCAATCATATCCTTTAATCGCCGTGCTGCCTGCGCTGCTGCCGGACTCCCTCTTCTCCTTTCGCTCGTACTTTTTAAAGTATAAATCATAATTATAATCATAATATAAATCAAAATATCCTCGCTGTCAATGATTCAAGTGTATTTGTTCAAAAACCATGATATTTTACAAATATCCCACTCCTATTTTATTAATAATGTCCAATACTTAATTTGATAAAACACAAAGGGATACCAACAAGCGGAACCTTTGCCGCTTGTGATATCCCTTTGTGCATTACCAATACAATTTCAATAAAGTCAATAATTATAATTTTCAAAATTAGCGGTTGTTTTTTGTTAGTATTTACTTTCAGCAACAAGCATAAATTGATTAGATTCTTAATGAAAACGGGGTGTAATTGTAGGGCAAAATGTTCCCTGCAATTACACCCTGTTTTTATTTAGAATCTAACAACGAAATGCTCCGTTCCTGAGAACTTGTGGTAAGGCACTGTCCAAGACACCTGTTTCGGCATCCATCCTTCCCTATTTCAACAACCCTTTCGCCTCCAAATACTCCTTCGCAACATCCTCAACAGTCTTCCCATCAACATCCACAGCATAACTCAGATCAATCATATCTTCCTGCGTAAAAATCCCATCCATCTGTCTCAAAACATCTTCCAGATCCGGCGCTGTATCCTTAAATCTCTCAAACAAATCCTCTCTCACCAGCAACGCCCCATTATATTCCGGGAAAAACGTCTTATCGTCTTCCAGCACCTTCAACTGCGCCTTCTTATTCAACCCATCCGTAGCATACACCACCGTACAGTCAATATTCCCACTCTCCACTGCCGAATACTTCAAGCTCAGATCAATCTGCTTCGCCTCTTTAAATTTCAACCCATAAAACTCCACAAACGGATTATATTTCGCACTTCCTTCCTCAGTAAAGAAATCATGCTCACCTCCAAATACCAGCTGATCCGCCACCGGGATCAAGTCACTGACCGTATTCAGATCATACTCATCCGCAATTGCCTGCGGAACTGCTATGGCATATGTATTGTTTATCCCAAGCTTCCCAAGAAGCCTTATTTCCTTCTCTTCACACTGCTCATTCACAAAATCATACAATGTCTTATCAGCCGGAACATCCGACGGATCCAGCCCCAGGAATGTAGTCAGCACCGTCCCATCATAACTATTCATAATATCGTTACTGCCTTTAAGCAACTCATTATAAGCATTCACCGGCGCCATCTGATCCTTAATGTCCACCGTAATATCCGTATTTGCCTCCACCAGGTACTTCACCATCCGGTGAATGATCTGCATTTCCGCAAACTGCCCATCATAAATCGTTATACTCCCTGTCTTTTTTGCTCCACTTCCACAGCCAGTCATAGAAACCACCAAACCAACCGCTAAACACATCGCCAACATCCTTTTCATTAATCTCATAAGATCCTCCTTCTAAACTCATCATGCAGCCTTCCTTTGATTACTTTGCTGAAAACCGGCGCTGCAGCCACCTTTCAACAACCGCCATAATCGTATCAAATCCAATTGCCATAACCATCAGTACCGCCGTACTGGACATGATCATCCCCATATTCTGAATATGGATGCCCCGATATATGACACTTCCCAATCCACCTCCTCCTACAAAAGTTGCAAATACCGCAACCCCAACCGCAGTTACGGTAGCAATACGGATTCCTGTAAATATGAACGGAAATGCAATCGGCATTTCCACATGAATCAACTGATAAAACCGCGTCATCCCCATTCCCCTTGCCACTTCCTTGATGCCGGGGCTCACCTCATTTAATCCAAGGTATGTATTCTGCACTACCGGCAGCAGCGAATACAGGATCAGCCCGGTGATAACCGTAACCTTACCAGCCCCAAAAAACACCATGATCACACCTAAAAGTGCCAGTGCCGGTATCGTCTGCAGAATCTCCACTACCGTAAGTATTACTTTACGAACACCTTTAAACATATACGCACAAACACCCAGTGGAACCCCGACCATAATTGTCAGCACCACGGATACCAGTACAATGCTCAAATGCTCCAATATCATTGCAACTGTCATTTTCCATCCCCCCTTAGTGGTTTGGGAATCAACTTTTTGCGCACCAGATCAATGACTGTGCTAAAAAGAATTGCCATGATCGCTGCCGGAATAGCCCCGGCAAAGATCAATGCATTATTATTACTGCTGACGCCTGCATAAATCAGTTCGCCTAAACCGCCCAAACCAATCATCGCTGCCAATACGGCCCAGCTTACGGTATATACAGTAGAAATCCTCAGCCCACTGATGATCGAAGGAAGAGCCAATGGCAGTTCCACTCGAAATAACACCTGCATCGGAGACATACCACAGCCCTTTGCCGCTTCTTTATACTGCATCGGCACTTCGATAATTCCCACATATGTATTCTTCAGAATCGGAAAAATGGCATATATCGAAAGAGCGATCAGTACTGTTGCCGGAACCATCCCCAGATATAAGAACAAAACACCTATGAACACAATCCCGGGAATCGTCTGAAAGACCGATAACAATGGAATCACCACGGTTGCCCAGGATGGCTTACGTGAAAACAATATCCCCAAAAATACCGCTACTACAAATGCAATCGAAACGGAAGCAATTACATATGTGAAATGAGTGCCTATTGCTTTGATCATGCGGTCAGCATACAAAGACAGGAAATTACTCATAAACTATCCCCCCAAACTGCATCTGCCAAAGCCTTGGCCATACTTGTCTTGGTGATCATACCGGCAATCGTATTGTCACGGTTCAGTACTACAATATAACTGTCATCACCGTGCAGCAGGCGATCCAGACAAACGGGTGCATCCTCATCTATGTAACAGGTCGAATTATTCAGATTCACCAACGGTTCTATCGTCTTATGGTCTTTTCCCTCTTTCTTGATCTTGCTGATAGAAAGCGTTCCCACATAAGTCTCATCCTGATTTTTCACAATTAACGTATCCACCCGCCGACGGGCCATTTTATCAATGGATTCACGAATACCACTATTGATATAGGTTGTACGCACATCCGCGCGGAGAAAATCTGCTGCGCTTAATGATGGTATCTCGCTGTCTTTTCCCCGTTTGCCCATAAAGCTGGCAATCAACTCATCGGCAGGGTTTTCCAGCATCTCATCCGGCGTAGCCATCTGCACAATATTACCACGATCCATAAAGATGATCTTATCTGCCATATTAAGTGCTTCATCCATATCATGTGTGACAAACACGATTGTTTTCCCCAGCTTTTTTTGCAGATTGCGTACTTCATCCTGCAGGATTGTCCGCGTCATGGGATCCAATGCACCAAAAGGCTCGTCCATCAGTACTATCGGAGGTGACGCCGCCAGAGCACGCAATACTCCGATACGCTGCTGCTGTCCGCCGGAAAGCTCAGAAGGGTACTTATGAGCATACTCTTCATAAGGCATATTGACCAATTCCAACATCTCATGTACAATCTTACTCATTTCTTCTTTCGAATACTTCAGTAATTTTGGTACTACACAAATATTCTGTTCAACCGTCATATTGGGAAATAAACCGATTTGCTGTATTACATAGCCGATAGATCTTCTAAGTTCGATACGATCTGTTTCTGAAATATCTTTGCCATTGACATAGATTTTTCCCTGATTGGGCTCTATCAAGCGATTAATGGTCTTTAAGCTTGTAGTTTTGCCGCAGCCGCTGGGACCGATCAGGACGGCAAATTCTCCCTTTTGTATCTCAAAACTCAGATTGTTTAGAATTAACGAGTCGCCATAACTTTTACTTACATTTTCAAAACGAATCACATTCTCACCTTCTTATTCTTTTTAACCAATTTTAATATGTATTTTTTATAATTATATAGAACTTTTATACATGTGTCAAATTACCTCTACAGTACTTTACATGAAAATTATTGCATTTTTAATAAAATTTCCATGCTATAATTAGTAGATTTGTCTGTTGTTTTTTCGTTCATTCGTATATCCTGATATTTTTTTTGGTCTATTTCACTAAATTTTTTCCTTTTTTTATCATTTTTTTAGTCCATTGCTTAATTCCATAGTATAATATTCCCGGAATCATTAACCTAAATCATTTTAGGTTACTATATATAGCCTGATAAGCTCGCGAAATAGTAGCCATGTGAACTGTAACCAATTATAGCCTCTTTTCCTCTTCTTTTTTTGACACATTAGCCAAAACCATGCTATAATGTCTTTATCTACCAAAATTTATGAACAAATAAATATTAAGGAGGAAGATATGAGTGTATTTCAATACGACCATACATTACCGGTACTGCCGATACCGGAATTAGCCGACACATGTGCGAACTTAAAAGAGATGACCAAACCACTGGTTGACCATGAAGCCTGGGAGGCAACATGCGCTGCCGTGGATTCTTTCCAGCAGGAAACCGGGTTCAGACTTCAGGAACAGCTTCTCGATTGGAAAAGTGAAAAAAGCGGAAATGCCAGCTGGCTGCGCCCAATCTGGGACGATGTTTATCTGGCTTACCGGGATCGGCTTCCAGTGAATATGAACTATACGTTCCAATTAATTCCTGAACGCTGGGGAGAACAGCCGCTTTCTAAGATGCTGCATGCTATGTGTAACATCCTGAACCGGATGCGCACGGAAGACCTTCCGGTAGAAAAAATAAAAGAGACCCCTCTAAGCATGGAAGCACTGTCACATATGATTTATACCAGAATTCCGGACACGCGCCGGGACACATTATACTACCTTCCACTTTCGGCACCGTATACCGCTTCTGTGGTATGCAAAGGACACTGGTTTCTTTTGTCACTGACGGATAATGAAGGGAACATCCTTCCCATAAATGCAATCCAAAAAGCATTGGATGGGATATGTGCGGATGCCAAAACTCTGCCGGAAGCTGCCGGTGTGGGAGCATTGACAGGAGCAAAGCGGGCTGAGGCTGCCAACCTGCGCAGGGAATTACAAAAAAACCCTCTAAACCGCATGAATCTGGAAAACATTGAAAATTCCATTTGTGTTGTTTGTTTAGATGATATGGATAAAAACGGATTTGTACATAATTTAACATTGGGGAATCCGGCAAACCGCTGGTTTGATAAATCGCTTGAAATCCTGTTTGACGGACAGAACCTGGGCGTTAACATTGATCATACCGGATGTGATGCCGGAATGTGGATTTACCTGCTGTCACTAATGGATGAATATATCCTGAATCCTGATTCCATCAAGATAAATTCAGATGCGGCTGCTCATATTCGTCACTTAAGATGGCATATTACTTCTGAATTCACAAATCAGATAGCAAACGCCAAACAAGAATATCTGGATCTTGTTTCAAAAATCAGTGTTACAGAGAAAAAATTAGATGTTTTTTCCCGTACAAGACTAAAAGAATTAAAATGTCGCCCGGATGCAACGGCACAGCTTCTGTATCAGGCAGCATATTACAAGTTAACAGGACGTTTCCGCTCAACATATGAGGCAGTTTCCGTAAGGGCCTTCTATCAGGGAAGAACAGAATGTGTACGCCCCTGTACTTCTGCTGCTGCTGATTTTGCGAAAAGCCTGGTTGATGGTACTGCTGACAATGCTTCATTGATAGAGAAATTCCGGGTTGCCGAACAGGCACATATGGATCAGATTGGCAGATGCCAAAAAGGACTTGGTCCGGAACGCCATATCTCCGGCCTTCTGACTATGCATGCCATGTATGCAGATACGGAAGCACTGCCCACAGTTTTTGACACCGAAGGTTTTAAAGCACTGAAGCATGATGCTGTTTCTACCAGCAGTACGACTGCACCCTATATCGAATATTTCGCGTTCTGCCCTGTTGTCTTTGACGGAATCGGTATTGGTTACGGAATCAAGAATGACGCTCTTCACATTGCTGTCGCTGCATTTGCAGACAGTACAATCAATCCGCAGGATTTTATCGATACATTAGACCAACTGGCTAATCAATTTTTTGCTTTATTTTAAAGCATAGCCAGAGGATTTGAGGATGCACGCAAGCCGGAACGGCTTTTGTGCATCCTCTTTAACAAAGACGAATAACAGATCCTATTTTAAGCTAAAATAAATTGACTTACTTTCGTTATAGATATACTTGAGTGGGAATGCATTAAATTGCAGGAATAAAGAATCTTTCAGATCTTCGTCAACCACAAAGATAAGCGTATATTCCAATTCCTCCCCTTTATCCAGCGTGCGATAGAAGAAATAATACCGTTCCTCACCTTCCGTAAATTCCGGCTGATCAAAATAAATCGCATCATTATCTATCTGCAGATAATTCTCCTGATTCGGAAGCGGTTCATAAAAGTCGGTCGCCCAAGTATAATTTCCATCTTCTCTTTCTACAAGCCTTTCAAGCCTCGCACCAATTGGTGTATCTTTACTGTATTGCTTGTCTGTTTCATTGCTTTCATTAAGCTCACACTTCTTTACCTTTGCTTTTACCACCAAAAACTGCTGATTCACCTGTTCCTCCGCCACTATATTGTTTTCTGCATCTTCATGCACCCGAATATATGGCTTTAGCGTTCCGTCTTCATTTAACCACGGCTCTAGCTCACTATAGTCAAAAAAACCACGGGTATCATAATCGGAGATGCTATCTGCATATTGAACATCCGTGATAGTGAATTCTTCCTTTCGGTAATACTCACCACTCTCCAGCAGCCACTCAGCTTCGGCCGATTCACCCAATGCTACAATCTCATCTTTTGGAATTCCGACTGCACTTTGCTCTTTCATCCGTTGGTCAATTTTCTGGATCTCCCGTTCCCACTCTTCTGCTTCTTGTATCCTTGCTGCTTTCTGTTCTTCTGTTTCAAATTCCGCATCAGAAACCCTGGTTATCTTCAAACCATCGGCAAACCTTTTCAGTTCATCCAGCGGAACATTATAATCACCGATGATGTCAATAATATATCCTTCCTGCGGGTTAAACAAATAGATATCGTTCGACCATCGGTACTTTTCTCCTTCCTGATAGATAATAACATGTGCTTCCATCCCTGCAAGCGTAGTTTTTTCTATATTCGGTGCACCTTTTAAACCTTCCAGAATAATTTCATTATTCATTCTCTCCAGATCCGTCGTATTGTAAACCGAAAACACAGATATTTTTTGCCCCTCATTATCTTTTGCCCAGATCATATTTTCGCCTTCTCGTTTTACATATCCTGACGGAAGGTAAGATGGTTCCACTTCAAATTCCCCTGGCACCAACTCATAATTCACTTCAAACTTATAAGTCACTGCCTTTTTATCTTCCTCCACTTCTTTACTAAAATACCCTGTGACCGCTGCCCATACACCAAACGTGGCAGTACATGTTAACACTACTGCCGCAGCAACTACAACCCATTTATTCATATTACGCTTTTTCACAACGACAACCTCATTCCTTCCAGATGCCTCTTGATTCTTACGAATACTTTGATATGCCTCCTGTATCCGTTCTTCAACGCAATCCGGCAATGTAATATGAGCATTTAACCCAGTTCTTAAATCTTTTTGTTCCTGATTCATCCCCATACACCGCTCCTTTCCGTCTCTAATTCCTTTTTTAACTTAAGTCTTCCTCTTCTAAGCTGTGAGCTGACTGTATTTTTACTCACCTCCAAAATATCTGCAATTTCCTTGATCTTATATCCTTCAACATAATACAGAATAATAACGATCCGATACTTCTCATCAATCGATTCCAACAACTGCAAAAACTCCGTAAGATTCTCCGCCGGCGCCACCAGTTCGATCCCCTGATTCTCCTCAAACGAAGAAAGATTACTCCCCTTACGTAAAATGTCCTTACAGTTATTGATCAAAATCCGTATCATCCACGTTTTAAAAAACTTGGCATGCCGCAGCGTATGTATCTTCTCAAAACACTTCAAAACTGTCTCCTGCATAGCATCCGCAGCATCTGCATCATTCTTCAGATAAGACCTGGCCATTTTTTACATACTTTCTTTATGCATTTCCATCAACTCAACAAACGCATCCGCATCATTCTCCTGAGCCCTCTTCACCAAGTACTTCACTCGTCTACCTCCATCGCCAAACAATTCATTATGATCATTTTGTATTGTTCTATCTATTAGACACGCTTCTATCCTAAAAAAGTGCATACAATTTTAAATGGAAATCTTATCCAGGACTTAGATGACTAATATCCACATCATTATACCACACCTAAACTTCCCACAAAAAAAGAGCCATGATTCCTCACAACTCTTTTCATTCCACTACATCACGGCGTATAAATCGGCGATAACTCTAACCCATAAAAACACTCTCCGCTAAGCCCCGTCATAAAATTAAGATTGGCCCTTTCCCAATTTACCACATGGAACCAATCATTCACATACTCCCCTCGCATATTATAATGTTTCAAATAGTACGCATGCTCCCACACATCCAAATTAATAACCGGATAATATCTCTGAAGTGATGGTACTTCCTGATTTGGCGTCTTAATAATTCGAAGCATTCCAAACTGATCTACTACCAACCAGGCATATCCTGATCCAAATACCGACAAGGCCTCCGCCTGAAACCGCTTCTGAAACTCTTCATAACTACCAAACGCCATATTCAGATAACTTTCAAGAACTCCCACAGGTCTCTCACCAGGCTTATCCGTCATTCCGGCAAAATAAAACCGATGGTTATAAACACCTCCTGCATTATTCAAAATGGGAACCTGAATCTCCGGTGGGAAAGATACAACATTGGTAATCAACTGTTCCAGTGATAAGCCCTGTAGCTCAGGATAATCCTTTAATATATTATTCAGATTATCAACATACCCCTGTGCGTGCCTGTTATGATGCAGCTCCATAGTTTTCGTATCAATATATGGCTCCAATCCATCATAAGGATATGGCAATGGCAGATTTTCAAATTTATAATGTTCATTCATCATGTAAATCTCCTTTTTTGCCATTATATTGTTTTGTCCGAAAAAATATGTTACCTTGTTGCTAGGGCTTGTTGCTAGGAGCTTGATAAAGGCTTTGTTATTCTCAAATGATGTGATAAAATAAAATATAAATTTAAAAATCCCCTGTTGACTTTAACACAGTGTCAAGGTTTATGCTTATAAGTGCAAACCGGAATGCAGAAATGAGGTGAGCTTGATTGTTCAAAATTGGTGAGTTTTCAAGGATGGTACGTGTATCTGCAAGAATGCTTCGTTATTATGAAAAGTGTGGACTGCTAATTCCTGCCGAAACAGACCGTTTCACTGGATACCGTATGTATAATGCCGCACAAATTCCAATTCTTTCCCGTATTGTACAGCTACGGGATATGGGCTTCGGTGTAGAAGAAATAAACGACCTTCTTCCGAATTTCAAGAATCCTGCCATCATGCAGGAAGCACTTAATAAGAAAAGTATTGAAATTCGTACTACTATTTCCGATGAACAAGGCAAGCTCGAAAAAATTGCCGCTATGTGCGGCGCACTTAATAAGGAGCGTGTTAATATGGTATTTGAAGTTGAACTTAAAGAATTAAAAGCACAAAAAGTTATATCATTAAGGGAGAAAATCTCGGCTTACGACAAAGAGGGTGAGCTTTGGGGAAAACTCGGTAAATTCATGGTTGAAAACAACATCGCCTGTGAATCCGGCGGCTATTCAATCTATCATGATGGGGATTATAAAGAAGCCGATGTTGATGTTGAAATTGCTGTGCCAGTACAGGATTTTGGAAAAGGCAAAGGTAATTTTGTATTTAAAGAATTGAATGCAATTCCCACCGCCGCCACTGTTCGCTTTTCTGGTCCGTATGAGGGATATAATGAAGCCATTGGGAAATTGGCTGCATGGATTGAGAAAAACGGTTATGAAATGGATGGGCTTATTCGTGGGTTTGCTGTTGCATCCCCCAGCGATGTAACTTCTCCTGAAGACTATATGACTGAATTGCAAGTACCTGTAAAAAAAGCATAAAATATTATTTCTATGCGATTATGTTTTTGCAATAAGATATAAGGCCCACAAGAGATGATACCTCTTGTGGGCAGAGTATTGTTTTCTTCATCCGAAACCATTTCCATAACATGCTTATATAATATTTGAATGAGGTGTTCATGAATGTTTAGCTTAACACTCTATCACATTCCAACGCTTACAATCTCATCAAACGCAACTAAAATCACATTTCCAAGTTCTGTTGCCTTTTCTATACAGCCCTTTTTAAATCCGGTTTTTGCGAAAAGATAAAGCTGCACATCCTTATAATGAAACAACTGACTGCGCTCTACAAGCGTATTAAGGACACCAACATCCACCTTTTCATTCGTCCACTTGCATTCACAGAACAAAGCAGAATCAGCACCGTCAGTACCCATAACATCAATTTCAGCTTCGCATTTATTTTTGGTGTCGTTGCCCCACCAACGTCCGAGGTCGGTAAATTCTGTTTTAATCTTGCCTTGTTCTCTTAATTTCCATAAATACTGAATACAAATTTCCTCAAAGACAGCACCCATGTAATCGCTGATTTTTGGGGCTATTTTTTTATACACAGAATCAATCAGCCCACGGTTGATTGATGCAATGTTATCCGGAACAAAACGATACCAAAACCGGAACAGATTATCATCAATTTTATAGATTGTCTTTCTTGTGGAACTCTCTGCAAACGGTGTTTCCTTTTTAATAATACCAAGGGAAATCAGATTTTTTATATAAGCAGAACAAGCACTCGTTTCTTCTCCAACTTTTGATGAGATTTCCGAAAGCTTAGTGCTGCCTGTTGCAATTGCTGTAATAATAGCGTTATAAATAGCGGGTTCTCTGACCTCTTGTTTTAGTAGGTTGTTTGGCTCTTCAAATAGCGGGCTTGAGGGGTCGAAAAAGCATCGCTTGATGTTTTCTTCAAGCGATAAACTATCGTTCATTTGGAGCAAATATTGCGGTGTACCGCCTACAATTCCGTAAACAGTTGCCATATCAATGTCGGAAAACTTTTGAAAATAACTTCTGCTCTCAAAAAAATCAAAAGGCAATAACTTAAACTGTGCGGTTCTTCTTCCGTACAGTGGCGCTTTATATGCCAGTACATGATTCTCCATAAAAGACATGGACGAGCCACACAAAATTAAAAACAGCTTAGAAGTGTCTTTGTTTTTATCTATCAGTGATTGTAAGGTAGAAGCGAAACTTTTAGAAGCCTTTGCAATATAGGGGTATTCATCAATAACAAGAACAATTCTTTTCTTTTCAGCCAGTTTAAAGACATATTCAAGTGCCGCTTGAAAAGATGCAAAGACCGTATCTTCAAACGCTGCATCGATATATGAAAGAACGCTTCTGCTGAAATTCTCAAGATTTTGCTGGGAGTTGCTTTCAATTCCTGTAAAGAAAATCGCTTCTTTATCTTTGATAAATTCATTAATAAGCGCAGTTTTACCTACACGCCGTCTTCCATAAATAACAGGGAATTGAAAGCCACTTGTATGATAAAGTTCATTTAATTTATTCAGTTCTCGCTCACGACCGATGAACATAATGTTTACCGCCTTTCAATATGCTAAGTTATGATTTACTAAATTATATATTACCTCAAAAGTAAAGTCAATAGAAATTAATAAAAAAAGAGGGGCAAAACCGCCGCGAAAACCATGGCAGTTTTGCCCCTTGAAAATCGAAAAAGCCCAGCAATGCTGGGCTTTCGTGCCTTTTGGAATTGTATCAAATCCGTAAGGCTTTGATGGCGGAGCGGGTGGGATTCGAACCCACGTGCCCTTGCGGACAACTTGATTTCGAGTCAAGCTCGTTATGACCACTTCGATACCGCTCCCGATATTTATTCATTACATCGCATTTTATTATACCTTTTTAAAATCCTCCCGTCAACCTACTTTTCCCAATTACACCCAATTACAATCGTGTTGTAAATCGTGTTACTATTCAGTTCTTGGTCTTCTTCTGCTCCCGCAAATCTTTAAAAAAAGCCGAAAGCATCTCACTGCACTCTTGTTCCATTATTCCCCGGGCAACATTCACTTTATGATTAAAACCATCCATTTCCAACAGATTCAACACTGACCCTGCACACCCGGCCTTAGGGTTCATACTGCCAATTACTACATTCGACACCCTGGCCTGAACAATCGCCCCTGCACACATCTGACATGGCTCCAGGGTAATGTACATCGTGCATCCTTCCAGTCGCCAATCTCCCAGGCAGCGGCTTGCTTTTTTAATAGCATTCAATTCTGCATGGGAAAGGGTATTCTTATCCGTATTTCGCCGATTATATCCCCTGGCAATAATTTCATCCTCATAAACAATCACACAACCAATGGGAACTTCATTTAACTTCCGGGCTTTTTTCGCCTGCCGGATTGCTTCCTTCATATATTGTTCTTGTTTCTCCATTTTACTCCCCTTTCTTTAAAAATTTGTGATATTTTCCTTCTTACTTTCATATGATTTTCATAGAAAGCAATACAGAAAGGATGTTTTATATTTGGCAAATTACACTCGTTTCGTCTCTTACTTATATGAATATAAAAATGGTACAAAATCAGAGAACCGGGGATTTATCAAAGTCGAATCCCGTGATAACATATGTAAGATGGAAATACATATCAAATCACCTTCACAGCCGGCTAACGTCCCATTGACAATATATGGATTCATTCACGAACAGGGACAGCTGCCTGGTATATTTTTAGGAAACTGTTACACCGGTAGGGGCTCCACAAACTGTAACCTCCGTTTCTCAACAGAAAATATTGAAAATACAAAATATGATTTCCAGGATCTCTCCGGCCTTTTGATTTTCTGTGAGAAAAATATTTGCTATGGCACCTCCTGGAATGACAATCCCATTATGGTAGATCAATTTTATGCTCTTCCTCCTTCCGCTTCCAATGAAAATGAAACGGTACAAACACCTTCGGGCGAAGAGAATTCAAAAGAAGGAACCCCTAATGAAGATAACCGCAATGAAAGTAATCTTAACGAGAATAGCAATAACGGCAATAATCTTAATGAGATCTATGCGGCGGCCATTCCTGAAGAACCAGAGACTATACCTGAAGAACCTGCGGCCATACCCGAAGAACCTGCAACCATACTTGAAGAACCGGCGGCCATACCAGAAGGATCTGCAGCCACTCCAATGAATATTCAGCCAGAAGAGTTCATCCCTCTTACTAATATCCAGCCCGCACTTTCTGAAAACAAAGCAGCTCCTTCTCCGGAGCCGGAGTACAGCATACCGCTCACCGCGGAATACTCAGCAATGGAATCCGAATCAGCAGCTGATTTATTTGAACTTCCTGCATACACAGAGCCTGCCGCCTACACACAGCCTGCCGCCTTCACACATCCTGCTCAGGAATTTTACGTCAATTCCAATCCAGCGGCTTCTATTTCTGACAACCGCTGGATGCTGCTTCAACAGGAATATCAGGCAATTAATCCTTTCCCGGACGATGAGATTATCGATTGTATTCGCCTGGAACAAAAAGATCTGCCAAATTTAAGAAGGAACAACTGGCTCATCGGAAATAATCAATTCATTCTACACGCTTTCTCCAACTATAGTCACCTGATTATGGGGAAAATGAACCATACCCAGCTGCCTGTATATATCCTGGGCGTACCTGGTGTTTATGACCCAAAAGAAAAATTCATGGCTAATATGTTTGGTTTTCCATACTTCAAACCCGGTGCTGAACATACACTGCATCCAGGTAATTTCGGCTACTGGTATCGGGCCATCGACTAATCATTCAACGCCGCGGACGTAAACTTCCTTGATATACCCCTCCAGCAGCTCCTTTAGCTGAAGTATCTCTTCAGGCGTGTATTTGCTGAATACCGGCCGAATCACGGAAGCTGATTCCTGATATTGCTGCAGATAATACCTACTGCATCCCTGCAGCCACTTACCTATCTCTATCAGTTCCTTTTTTGAATGCAGCTCTCTGGTTACTGTGGTACGAAATTCATAGTCCAGAGAGCCATTCATCAGGAAATCCACTGATTCCTGAATCTTTTCCGGATGAAAATCACTCACTCCAACCGTCTCCGGATATCTAGGCAGCGAATTCTTAATATCCATCGCCACATAATCAATCAACCCTTCCTGCACAAGCCCTTTCAGCACCTTGGGCCGGTAACCATTCGTATCTAGCTTCACAGCATAACCAAGCTGTTTGATTTTCTCAATCAGTTCAACCAAGTCTGCATTCAGTGTCGGCTCTCCACCTGTGATACATACCCCATCTAAAATGCCCTGACGTTTTTTCAAAACTGCCAGTACTTCCTCTTCCTCAATGGTAGGCTCTTTGTCTGCAGACAATACCAGACCGGCATTATGACAAAAAGGACAGCGAAAATTACAATTTCCCAGAAAAATTGTACACGCAACCTTTCCCGGATAATCCAACAACGTTAATTTCTGAAATCCATGAATCCTCATAAACATTTCCTTTCTACTCAATTTGTATAAAAACATTCTTTGCTAACTTAGATGCCACTAAATTTTACGCCTATATATGTGTCAAATATTCACCATCTTTATCCGGCAAATATTCGCTTATGGGAATCCAATCGCTTTTACATTTTTCAATAAAGCCAGAAGTATCGCTGCGGCAGTATCGTCTCCTTTTTGTTTATTTCGACGATATTCACCAATATTCGACTATTGCATATAATGTTAGTAAATACTCCAAAATGTGAGGTGAAGTATTATGTTTATTACTTGTAATAGGCGCTGCAGATGTAGATGTTGTTGCTGCTGCCGTTGTTGCTGTTGCCGTTGTTGCCGTTGTTGCCGCTGCCGTTGTTGCTAATGCTATGCCAGTAAAACCGTCAATCGCGCAATTTAGGGATCCGGACAAAAAAAGAGGTGTATATTTGGGTTATCGAAAAATCGTCATTAAATCAATAAGAATACTTGCCGAAAGAACTGAACCCCTTGTATTTGATATGCTCCCCTATGGTAGACAGTTAAAATAATAAAACTGTTATCATAGGGGGCGCATTTTCATGTCTAAACATAAGTTCAACCCTTAATTTTGCTAGCTTCTCAAGTTTTTATTCTTTTATCTTTTCATAACTTATAATAGCATTTCATAGCTTTGTTAGTCAAATGTTAGTCAAAATCATCCCACGACATAATCGAAAGTAACACGCCAGGGCAAATTAATGAAGTACCCACACAAAACTTATATACTACCAAAACCCAGCCGCTGTGTACGAGGAGAGGTGCGGTGCTGTTTGCAAAACCATAGCATGAGCTGCTAAAGATACTTACAGAAATAGAGCCCAAATCCACGGCAAAAACTTGCTTCCCAAGCGAGTTTTTGTATCCACCTGAAATGCGTTT
>Ga0153940_1000127_pt1 | contig 47131 bp, 48 predicted proteins | sample TSNJ024MetaG_FD_104736 | JGI IMG/M metagenome (GOLD analysis project Ga0153940, IMG submission 104736) | Attine ant fungus gardens microbial communities from New Jersey, USA - TSNJ024 MetaG | ecosystem: Host-associated > Fungi > Mycelium > Unclassified | place: USA: New Jersey, Brendan T. Byrne... | reverse complement strand
TTTGAGGGCGGTTTTAGTACCTGGTGAAATCCATTGCTTACGGAGACTTAAGCGCGAAGGCTTTCCTGAGCGCTTTAGTCGTAGTTAGCAATTAGTTCGCCAGGTACGTTGCCCGGGTTTGCGTAAAGCACCGATCTTCCCGCAGTGGCGTCCTGGCAGCCAACATATTAAATTTTTCAACATTCACACGCTGAACTATAACTGTAATTCATTATAGCAGAAAAAAATGATTTGACTAGGGTTTTATAATGAATTATAATGAAACGTATGTTTATGAGTAGACAGCATAACGGAATATAAGTATCCGCTTTGACTAAACTACAGAAAAGTGAGAAAAAAAGATGATTAAAAGTATGACCGGTTTCGGCAGGGCAGAAATCCAGGACACGGAAAGGAAGTTCACAGTGGAAATGAAGTCTGTGAACCATAGGTATCTGGATTTTAATTTTAAAATGCCGAAGAAATTAAGCTTCTTCGAACCCTCTATTCGAAGTGTTCTAAAAGAGTATATGCAGCGCGGTAAAATAGATGTGTTCATTACTTATGAGGACTATACTAAGGGACGCGTTTCAGTACAATATAATAAGGAAATGGCCGAGCAGTATCTGAAGCATTTTGAACAGATGCATGAAGATTTTGGATTAGAGAATAATATTAAGGTTTCGGATCTGGCACGTTATCCGGAAGTGCTGTTGATGGAAGAGCAGCCCCCTGATGAGGAAGAACTTTGGTCAATGCTGGAGAAAGTACTTCGCCGGGCCGCAGAAGGATTTGCTGCATCCAGGACAAAGGAGGGTGAATCGCTTAGCCGGGATATTTATGAGAAGTTAGACGGCATGCGGGACAAGATCACCTTGATCGAAAAGCGGGAACCGGAAATCTTAGGCGAATATCGTGAGAAGATTGAGAATAAGGTAAAAGAATTACTGGCTGATTCACTGATTGAGGAAAGCAGAATTGCAGCGGAAGTTGTCTTGTTTGCTGACAAGATTTGTACAGATGAAGAGACTGTTCGCCTGAGCAGCCATATCCGGAATATGGAGCAGGTGCTGTCAGACAGTCAGGGAATTGGGCGAAAGCTTGACTTTATTGCCCAGGAGATGAATCGGGAAGCCAATACGATTTTATCAAAGGCAAATGATCTGGCAACATCCAATCTTGCCATCGATCTAAAGACTGAAATAGAAAAAATCAGAGAGCAAATTCAGAATATTGAATAGGAGAGAACATGTTTTGGCAAAGTTAATTAATATCGGATTTGGTAATACGGTGAATTCTGATAAGATCGTAGCCGTGGTCAATCCGGATGCAGCACCAATCAAAAGACTGATCCAAAATGCAAAGGAACAGGGCAAGATCATTGACGCAACACAGGGAAGGCGTACCAAGGCAGTAATCGTTACTTCCGAAGGATTAGTGATTCTTTCTGCTTTGCAGACAGATACCATCAGCAAACGGTTTAATGTAAATATTAGTTCAGATGAAAGAGGAGAGGGGTATGAATAGGAGGGGAACACTGGTAGTAGTATCCGGATTTTCCGGGGCCGGCAAAGGTACTCTTATGAAAAGGCTGGTAGAAAAGTATGAACAGTATGCACTTTCTATATCGGCAACCACTCGGAAACCCCGTAAGGATGAAGTACCTGGGCGTGAATATTTTTTTCATACAGTGGAAGAGTTTGAGCGTCTGATCGCAAAAGAGGAACTATTTGAATTTGCACGGTATATTGATAATTATTATGGAACGCCAAAGCGTTATGTGGAGGAACAGTTAAAAGCCGGGAAAGATGTTGTTCTGGAGATTGAGATACAGGGAGCATTGAAGGTGAAAGATCAGATGCCGGATACACTGTTGATCTTTGTTACACCGCCGACTATTGAGGAGCTTAAGTATCGCTTGATGCGAAGAGGTACGGAGGATGATGAGGCGATTGAATCACGTCTTAAAAGAGCAGTACAAGAGGCAGAAGGGATGCATTTATATGATTATCTTCTGGTGAATAGTGAATTGGAAGAGTGTGTTGATCAGATGCATATGATAATTCAGAGTACACATTATGAAACCAGTCGGAATGAGCAATATATGAACATGTTGAAAAATGATTTAGAGGTATATAGGAAAGGAGAATAAAAGATATGATCCATCCATCTTATTCAGAGTTGATGCAGGAAGTTAATAAAGAGGTTGAGGTGAATGAAGCACCGGTGGTTAATAGCCGGTATTCGATCGTGTTGGCCACCAGCAGGCGGGCGAGACAGTTGATCGGCGGAGCGGAGGCGCTGGTGCCAACGTACGAAGGAAGAAAACCGCTTTCAGTAGCGGTTGAAGAGGTTTATAAAGGGAAGGTTAAGATTCTGCCTGAGGATGCTGCGGCGGATGAGGAGCTGGAACAAGAATAAAGGTGTGAGCTGTTACTTCTTGGGGGTAGCAGCTTTAAATTTAGCAGGGAATTTGATTTAAAAGAACTTGATTTAAATAGAACAAAGGAAGTTGTGTATGAAAATATTATTTATTTCTCTGGGGTGTGACAAGAATCTTGTTGATTCGGAAGAGATGCTGGGGATTTTGACAGAAAAAGGGTTTGAGATTACGGATGATGAACGGGATGCCGATGTAATTGTGGTGAATACTTGTAGTTTTATTCATGATGCAAAAGAAGAGAGTATACAGACGATCTTGGAGATGGCCGAGTACCGTACCGACGGAGTTTGTAAGGCATTAATTGTTACGGGGTGTTTGGCGCAGCGGTATCAGGATGAAATTTTACAGGAAATACCGGAAGTGGATGCGATTTTGGGGATTACGGCATTGGATGATATTGGTGAAAGTATTGAGAAGGTGTTAAAAGGAGAGAAGGTTAGGCTTTTCCCGGATAATAATGCTTTGACCAATGGAGCCAGGCAGAGGATAATTACTACGGGGGGGCATTATGCATATCTGAAGATAGCGGAGGGTTGTGATAAGCATTGTACTTATTGTATTATTCCGAAGATTCGTGGAGATTATCGGAGTGTTCCGCTTCAGAAGCTGCAGCAGCAGGCAGCTGTACTGGCGGAGCAAGGGATTAAAGAGTTGGTTGTTGTTGCCCAGGAAACGACTGTTTACGGGAAAGATATTTATGGTGAGAAGTCATTGCACCGATTGTTAAAAGAATTGTGTAAGATACCAGAATTTGTGTGGATACGGTTGTTGTATTGCTATCCGGAGGAAATTTATCCGGAATTGATACAAGTGATGAAAGAAGAGCGTAAGATATGTCATTACCTTGATATTCCGATACAGCATGCCAGTGACAGAATACTGAAAAGAATGGGGCGAAAAACTACGAAGGAGCAGTTAATGAGCACGATTGCAGCATTGCGGGAAGAGATACCGGATATTGTGCTGCGGACCACGTTGATCACCGGGTTTCCGGGAGAGACCCAGGATGACTTCGAAGAAGTTATGGAATTTGTGGATGAGATGGAGTTTGACCGGCTGGGGGTGTTTACATACTCAGCGGAGGAGGATACGCCGGCCGCTTTGATGGCGGAGCAGATACCAGAAGAGATTAAGGAGGAACGACAGGCCGGGATTATGGAACTGCAGCAGGATATTTCGCTGGAACTTGGTGATCGGCGAATTGGACAGGAGTTGTGGGTGTTTGTTGAAGGGAAGGTAGCGGATGAGGAAGCATATGTGGGACGTACATATGCTGATGCACCGGGAGTAGATGGTTATATTTTCGTAAATACAGATACGCAGCTGATCTCCGGTGACTTTGTTAAAGTTCGTGTAACCGGGGCGCTGGAATACGATTTGATAGGAGAGATAGCAGATGAATACACCGAATAAATTAACTATATTAAGAATAATAATGATTCCGTTTTTTGTTGTATGTATGTTGATTCCATTTGGCGGAGAGGCGAGTAAGTGGGTTGCTTTGGCATTATTTGTGATTGCCAGTCTGACAGACTGGCTGGACGGTTATCTGGCCAGGAGAGATCATTTGGTAACGAATTTTGGTAAATTTATGGATCCTTTGGCAGACAAACTTTTGGTATCCTCGGCGATGATCTGTATGGTGGAATTGGGAAGGCTGCCGGCATGGATTATAATAATTATTATTGGCCGGGAATTCATTATCAGCGGATTTCGTTTAGTTGCTTCGGACAATGGTATTGTGATTGCAGCGGGCTGGTGGGGAAAAGTTAAAACAGCAACGCAAATGGTTATGATTATTGTTATGATTGCTGATTTAGGTGGTATTTTTTCTGTGATTGAGCAGATACTTATTTATGCATCTTTAATTTTTACGATTATTTCATTAATTGATTATTTAATAAAGAATAACAAAGTTTTATCGATGCAAGATTGAATTAAGGAGGATATCACATGATTGCAGAATTAATTTCTGTAGGTACAGAATTACTTTTAGGTAATATTATTAATACAAATGCTTCTTATCTGGCGGAGCAGTGTGCTAATCTTGGGCTTTCGGTCTACTATCAGAGTGTGGTAGGTGACAATGAAGAACGGATGTGTGAAGTTATTAAGACGGCGGTGGAACGATCAGATATTGTTATAATTTCAGGTGGTCTTGGGCCCACACAGGATGACATTACGAAGAATGTGGCCGCAAAGGTTATGGGTCGGGAAATGGTGGAGGATTCACATACACGGGAGCGTATTCAGGGATATTTTGATAATCTTTATGCCGGTCACAGTGATAAAGAAATCACTGATAACAATTGGCTTCAGGCTCAGATTCCGCAGGATGCTATTGTTTTAGACAATGAAAATGGGACCGCACCGGGGCTGATCATTGAAGATAATGCAAAGTGCGTTATTTTGCTTCCTGGTCCTCCTAATGAGCTGATACCGATGTTTATTGATCAGGTTTATCCTTACCTGGAGAAAAAACAGCCGGAAATTATTTATTCAAAAATGGTGAAAATCTGCGGCATTGGTGAAAGTGCTGCGGAGACCATGATTCAGGATATGATTGAACAGCAGACGAATCCCACAATTGCCCCGTATGCTAAGACGGGAGAAGTACATCTTCGGGTTACGGCAAAGGCAAATTCCAAAGAAGAGGCAAAAACACTGATCAAGCCTATTTTGCTGGAACTAAAACTGCGTTTTGGAAAATACATTTATACGATGAAAGAGAATGTTACGCTGGAAGAAAATGTAGCCGTACTTTTAAAGAAAAAGGGCTGGACACTGGCTACGGCGGAGTCGTGTACCGGCGGAGCATTGGCGGCCAGGCTGATCAATGTATCCGGAATATCGGAAGTATATGGAGAAGGCTTTATCACATATTCCAATCAGGCGAAGAATAAATACCTGAAAGTAAAAAAATCAACGTTAAAAAGTGTTGGTGCAGTCAGTGCTAAAACTGCAAAGGAGATGGCAAAGGGCGGATGCAGGGCATCTGGTGCAGATGTTTGCGTTTCCATTACAGGAATTGCCGGACCGGATGGAGGGAATGCTGAAAAACCAGTAGGTCTTGTATATATTGCATGCTGTGCAAATGGAAAAACGAAAGTCGAAGAAAATCATTTTAACGGCAACCGCAGTAGAATTCGTGAGCAGGCGGTGGTTAGTGCACTGACATTGCTGCGAAACTGTCTTAGGTAATGAGATGCATGTTTGGGATTAAATTGTTTTTTTGTCTCAATTAAAAAGAACGAAAATTGTCGGGAAGTTATAAGTATTTTCCTGACAATTTTCGTTTTTGAATAATATTTATTTTTTCATATTCTTTACGATATTCAACATCTGCTCTATTTTTTGAACTTCTTGTTTTGACTTTCCCATTTTTAAAACCTCAATTATTTGGGATATTTCATCTGAATTGAAGGACGTGCCGGATTTTTGGTTATTCTGCATTGCCATCATAAGCAGCGGCAGCATATCATTTTGTGATTTTCCTTTTCCTTGTTCGGCAAAAGATTGCAGCATCTGTAATTTTGCAGCATCAATTGATTTAAGATTGGGATGATTCATCCAGTTTTGATCCATAATATCACCTCTTTACTACTTTTTAGTCATTGTTATTCTGATACAGCTGGAAAAGCTCTATCATGCTGAATGTATTGATTAGATTATCAATGGTGCCTTTCATTTGGGGAGTTGCATATTGACGAATATCATTCAGCATCTCCAGCGGCTGTGGCGTATATTCTTCCTGTGACATGATTGTCATATCGGCACCGGAATTCTGAAAAAGTGTCATTGTTTTTTGCAGCTCGGAAAATTTAGCAAAAATGGAAAGAAAGCGCTGTCCTGAGGGAGCAATATAAGGAAGGGCAGCTTTCATCATTTGTAAGCCATCATCTGAAATCATTTCATCCAGAATGGTCATGTTTTTTTGATTGTCTTCGCCCATAGAAACCTTTTGGAGTTTTTAAAATTTTATGTTTCCATTCTATACTATATGACAGTTGTTTTAAATTTGACATATAATAAAATACCCAGCAAATGTGAAAGGAAATAAAAAATGAGTAAAAATAAAAGCAAATTGATCATCGAAGGGAATTCGCTTTATGAAATAGATATAGACTGTATCAATAAAAAACGCAGAGGGGAAACCTGTACAGATCAGCAGCAAAAACAGATGAGCGCCAGTTCAGAATGCAAAAAAAACAGAAAAAACAATAAAAAGAATTAGAAAAGGCCGGGGAATTCATCCCCGGCCTTTTAATCTGAGAGTAAAGTTTACTTCTCTTAGAAGCCACCACAGCAGCACAGTAAGACAATGATAAGCAGGCAGCTATTGTCGCCGCCGAACATGCCATTACCGCATCCGCAGTCGTTATTATTGCCGCCACAGCAGCACAGTAACAACAAAATAATAATGATGTTACAGCTTCCTCCTCCAAAAATCCCGTTATTATCACATCCACATCCACAGTTTGTTGCTGCTAAATCACTCATGTAAAATCCTCCAATTTTTTGTTTACACTTCATCTTATGTGGGTACAACTTCTCTTGTTACAACAATTCAAGGATTTGTTAAAATCCGGGCGGAGGTATTAGAGCTGGTTAGCCATCGGATAAAAGAAGACAATTAGAATCCGCTGTTATGTTCACATTCGTGATTTGTCGAATATGATAAGGTAAGACAGTATGATATGAGGATTAATGTATGAAAAACGAAAAGATACTTACCGGACAAGGGATTGGCGTAGCAGTTTTAGACACTGGGATATTTCCTCATGTGGATTTTGATAATAGAATTGCTGCGTTTCAAGATTTTGTACAGTATAAAAGCAATCTTTATGATGATAACGGGCATGGAACACATGTGGATGGCGCGTAGCACAAGAGGATTTTTTGATTTAAATGGACAATAGCCGAAGAATGTGAGAAAATCTATTAAAGTGAATTGACCATTGGAGGATGATTAATGAATAAAGCACTTCGCTCTTTGCTAAAAGCATTGTCGGAACCAGAGACTGACATGAATTTAAGGAAAACAAGGCATTTGATGAATTTAAAGGCATTAGATCCATTTAAGAGATTCTACCGTACTATTGACTATAAGATATACAACGGCGAACACGAAGTGCCTACCCGCATTTACTTTCCGAATGAGGAAAGCTTTGAAATGATTGATATCGAAGCCTACCACAAAAAAAACAGCCATATTAACATGAATAAGATGGAAGATAATATATATCCCGTATTACTGTTTTTCCATGGCGGCGGATTTGTAACTGAAAGTGTAAAAACGTATAACCGCATCTGTTGGAATATGGCACGCCTGACTGACCATGTGGTGATTTCTGTAGATTATCGGCTTGCTCCGGAATATCGGTTTCCAACACCGCTTGAAGACTGTTATGCGGTGGCAAAAGCAATCTTTACGGATCGCACGATTTTACAAGTGAGCCCGGAAAATATTACGATCATCGGAGACAGTGCAGGGGGGAATCTGGTCGCTTGTGTATGCCAGATGGCAAGAGACAAAAAGGATTTTTTTCCCGAAAGACAGATTTTAATCTATCCTTGTACTAACAACGAGTATGGGGATGATTGTCCCTTTGATTCGGTCAAAGAAAACGGACATGACTATCTGCTGACCCAGAAGAATCTGCAGGACTACATGAAACTATATCAAAGCAGCAGCGAAGACATCGATAACCCCTACTTTGCACCATTAAAAGCCAAAGATTTTTCCCGGCTGCCAAAAAGTCTGGTCATTACCGGTGAATTTGATCCGCTGCGGGATGAAGGGGAGGCATATGCGAAGCGCATGAAAGCAGCGGGGGTAGACGTAACCTTACAGCGTATCAAAGACGCTGTTCATGGATTTTTCCTTTTGCCGCAGCAATACCCGGCTGTGAAAGAAACCTATGAATATATCAATCGTTTTTTAAAAGAGGTGAATGAACGTGTTCCAATACAAAAAGACGAAATGGAGAAGCCTGGAGAATACAGCAAAAATATTTCCTGCCACCAGCAGTAAAAAAGATGAGCGTGTTTTCCGTATGTCCTGTGTGCTGCACGAACCGGTAGCAGGTGAACGTCTGCAGGAAGCATTGGACACAACGATAGAAGATTTTTCCGTATTTAAATGCGTTTTGAGAAAAGGTTTTTTCTGGAACTACCTGGAGGAATCTGATATTGCTCCGATTGTAAAAGAGGAGTATCGGCTGCCATGCAGTCAGATCTATGTAAGAGATCAAAAGAGTCTGCTGTTTGAAGTGACTTATTATAAAAACCGGATTAATTTTGAAACATATCATGCGTTAACCGATGGTACAGGCGCCATTCATTTTATCCGGACACTAGTGTATCACTATCTCAAATTAAGCTATCCGGACGTAGTTACAGAGCCGCCTGAAAGCCTGAACCTTGACATATCAGATGAACAAATGGAGGAGGATGGATTTCAGAAGTATTACCTTAAAAAAAATGAAAAAATCATCATACCGAAATACAAAGCCCATCAGCTTCATTATCGCAAAGTAGAATACGGTCAGATGCAGCTGACGGAAGGTGTCCTGCTCACCGACCAGGTTCTTAAGCTGTCCCGGAACTATGATACGACCATGACCGTATTTTTAACCGCTGTTTATCTAAAGGCTATTTCAGAAGATATGAGCATGCGCCAGAAAAAAAAGCCGGTAGCTTTGATGATCCCGGTGAATTTGCGGAATTACTTTCCGTCAGGATCCATGCGTAACTTTTTTGCATGGATCGATGTAGGCTATAACTTTTCCACCCAGAGTGACAAGATAGAAGATATTATAGCATTCGTTGATTCATTCTTTAAAAAAGAGCTTACAAAAGAACGGATATCAGCACGTATGCATGATCTGATGGACTTTGAGATGAACCCATTTGTAAGGATCCTGCCGCTGGAAGTAAAACTTTTTGCCATGCAAATCGCAGCAAGACTCAGCAGCCAGAAGGTAACTGCCATCTTTTCCAATGTTGGAAAGATTGAAATGCCGCAGGGATGTGAGAAATATATCTGGTATTTTGATGTCTTCACCACAACCCCCAAAATAGAACTTGCGATGTGCTCCTATGAAAATACTACTGTATTCAGTTTCACTTCCTGCTATACAAATAATCACATTGAGCAAAAATTCTTCCATATCCTGGAGGACATGGAGCTGCAGGCAGAAAAGATAAATAAAGAAGAAACATACCCTGATCTTAGTGCAGAAAAATCCAATATGAATCTATTAATAAAATCGTTTAGTTTTTTCTACCTTGCCGGTGCCATTATCTGTGGGATGCTCAACTGGATGATATCGCCTGAAGTCTGGTGGTCAGCATATGTAGCAGGTGCATTGCTTTGTATGTGGGTCATGACGGTTGTAGCCATTCAAAAACGAAGGGATATCATGAAAAACGCTGTCTGGCAGACCCTGCTGATCAGCATTGCCCTGATCATGTGGGATTTGCTTACCGGATGGAAGGCCTGGTCCATTGATTTCGGATTTCCTTGTACCATTATGCTTAGCCTTGTGGTGATGTTAACCGCAACGCTGATCCTAAAGCTGGATTCACCGCGCTATATGATATATTTCCTGATGGTCTGCATATATGGATTAATTCCGGGCATCCTTACCCTAATCGGCATGGTTACAGTTACGATTCCCTCAATAATATGCAGCGGAATCAGCCTTTTAATCACCCTTACTTTTCTGATTTTTCAAAGACAGGCTGTGATAAATGAACTGACAAAGAAATTTCATATTAACCGCACTAATGGATAAGGCACCCTGGTATGGAGGAACCCTCTTTTTCGTAAATCGCATAGCTGAACAGTAACGCGATAAAACACGGATTATGCGGATAAAACACAGAAATTCAAGCAAGTAACCCTTGACTTTTCAGGAGGTTGTTTAATATAATATAATCAGTGGAATTTTTTTTTCCGGTTGGACAGGTAACTTTTTTAAGTTTGTAGCTTAAAAGGTGGAGGGCTATTGAAGTTCTGCGCCTTTTTTGTTTACACCATTATGTATAAAGGAGTTGTGGTTCTATGAAAGTGAATTTTACAGAAACGGTTCTACGTGACGCTAATCAATCCCTAATTGCTACCCGAATGCCTTTCTCTGACTTCGAAGGAATACTAGAAACACTGGACACCGCCGGCTATTATTCTCTGGAATGCTGGGGAGGCGCAACATTCGATTCCTGTCTGCGCTATCTGAACGAAGACCCGTGGGAAAGGCTTAGAAGGATTAAAGCAAAAGTAAAAAACACCAGGCTGCAAATGCTTTTAAGAGGCCAGAATATCCTCGGCTATAAGCATTATCCGGATGACACCGTACGTAAGTTTGTTGCCCACGCAGTACAAAACGGCATGGATATTTTCCGGATTTTCGATGCGCTGAATGATTTTCGCAACATTGAAACTGCTGTCGATGAAACCCTAAAGCAGGGCGCTCACGCTCAAGGATGTATCTGCTACACGACAAGTCCTATCCATAACTTAGAAAAGTACGCCAAAATGGGTAAACAGCTTGAAGAGCTTGGAGTAAATTCCGTATGCATTAAAGATATGGCCGGAATCTTGGGACCACAGGAAGCCTATGATTTAATAAAAACATTAAAAGAAAACATTAAAATCCCTATATTTCTTCATACTCACTCTACCACAGGATTGGGACCTATCACATATTTAAAAGCAATAGAAGCAGGATGCGATGGTATTGATACTGCCATATCCTCTCTTTCGGGCGGAACATCCCAACCTGCGACGGAAACCCTTAACTATGCCCTCAAACAAATAGGTTATACAACAAGTTTGGATGCAGCGGTGCTCAAAAATATTAATGATTTCTTTAAACCTCTGAAAACAAAATACATTTCATCCGGTTTGATGGACGCTTTTGTTATGGGTACAGAAACCGATGCATTGGTTTATCAGGTGCCGGGCGGTATGCTTTCCAACCTTATTTCGCAGCTAAAGTCACAAAACGCTATTGACAGGTTGGATGAAGTTCTTGCCGAAATTCCGTTAGTAAGAAAAGATTTAGGATATCCGCCGCTTGTAACCCCCATGAGTCAAATCGTCGGTGTTCAGGCTGCCGCCAATGTACTTGCGGGTGAACGCTATAAAAATATATCCAAAGAGGTAAAGTCTTATTTGAGAGGTGAATATGGTCAGGCGCCCGGCGAAGTAGATAAAGATCTTATTCAAAAGGTTTTGGGTGATGAGAAGCCTATTACCATTCGGTTTGCCGATACATTGGAACCGGCATTTGACAAACTTGAGCAGGAGATCGGCGGCCTTGCCCGAAGCGATGAAGACGTTCTTTCTTATATTGCATTCCCCCAAATTGCGGAGAAATTTTTCAAAGAACGAGAAGAACGTGAATCAACAACCGTTACCTATACGATTACTAAAAAGCAGGAGGGAATTTTATGAATATGATGGAAAGTATTCTGGCAGCCGCTTTTTGTATGGCAATGGTTTTTGTTGTACTCGCTTGTTTGTTCATCCTAATAAAGTTGTTTTCCTTTGGAGTAAAAGCAATAGACATAAATGCTGACAAATCTATGAAAACCGATCCAGCACCGGAAACAGTTTCCATAAATACAGAGAAATCTGAGTTTTCATCAGGGGAGCTTAAGCTGCACAATGTTGATGAACGCACAGCCGCCATGATCATGGCGATTGTCAGCGATGAATCGGGAATCCCTTTGTCTGAACTGTGCTTTAAATCAATTAAGGCGCTGGAAAAAACAACCAATAGATAGGAGTAGATCGTATGATATATATTGTTAAAATAAATAATAAAGAATATGAGGTTGAAGTGCAAAGAGGTAAGGCGAACATTACCAAAACAATAACGGTCGCAGAACCAAGTACACCAGTACCTGTACCGGTTCCCGCTGCCGCCCCTGTTTCTGCTCCCGCCGCCCCTGCTCCTGCTGTTCCCGCTGAGGGCGAATTGGTCAGAGCGCCGATGCCCGGAACGATCATTGATATTAAGGTAAGTGCAGGAGCGAGTGTAAAGAAAGGCGAAACAATTCTCATTCTCGAAGCAATGAAAATGGAAAATGAAGTAGTTGCTTCTGCCAATGGTGTTGTTGCACAGGTATATGTCACGAAGGGGTCTTCCGTGGCTACTGATGATGTACTTATCTCAATTCAATAAAGGGGGAATGATCTTGTTTATAGATTCATTAAAAACCATTTGGGAAACTTCAGGTTTCGCATCACTGACGTGGCAGAATCTTGTGATGATTTTAATTGCGTGTGTTCTTGTCTACCTTGCTGTTGCAAGGAAATTTGAGCCGCTTTTGCTGCTGCCCATCGCTTTTGGCGTATTGCTGGCTAATCTTCCCCTAACAGGACTGATGGGGGAACCGTTATCTTCTTCAGATTCAGGAGGATTACTATATTACTTATATTTTGGGGTCAAAAAAGGGATTTACCCGTCGCTTATTTTCCTTGGTATTGGGGCAATGACCGATTTCGGACCTTTGATAGCAAGACCAAGCAGTCTGTTTTTGGGTGCAGCTGCTCAGTTAGGTATATCGATAGCGTTTTTGATCGCAACAGCATTGGGTTTTTCACCCGCAGAAGCGTCATCTATCGGGATTATCGGCGGTGCGGACGGGCCAACCGCTATTTACTTAACTTCAAAGCTTGCTCCCCATTTATTGCCTGCCATTGCCATTGCCGCCTACTCTTATATGGCGTTGATTCCGCTTATACAGCCTCCGATCATGCGGGCGCTGACAACGGAAAAAGAACGGGAAATTAAAATGTCTCAGCTTCGCCAGGTTTCAAAGCTGGAAAAGATATGTTTTCCCATTGTAGTCACTCTCTTTTGTTCGCTTCTGCTGCCATCTGTCGCTCCCCTTATCGGAATGCTGATGCTTGGCAATCTGTTTAAAGAATCAGGAGTTGTAGAACGCCTTTCAGAAACCGTACAGAACGCTTTGATCAATATTGTGACAATTTTTCTTGGAGTTACGGTTGGCGCTACCGCTGTAGCGGATAATTTTCTAAGGCCGCAGACACTTATGATTATCGGACTGGGATTATTAGCGTTTATATTCAGCACCATTGGCGGCCTGCTTTTCGGAAAGCTTATGTGCTGGTTGTCCGGCGGTAAAATCAACCCGTTGATTGGTTCGGCCGGTGTCTCCGCCGTACCGATGGCGGCACGGGTGTCACAAGTGGAAGGACAAAAAGCCAATCCTTCTAATTACCTGTTGATGCACGCGATGGGACCGAATGTGGCGGGTGTAATAGGTTCTGCCGTAGCTGCGGGAGTTTTATTGTCGCTTTTTGGATAAGCAGCACCTCCCTGCTCATAACAAGAGTAGGTTCGGAAACCCCGAAGCCGCATTATCACTGTCATTCTGAGCGTAAGCGAAGAATCTCACCTCTGGAATTTCGTAAATTTTTAGTGTATAAGATTCTTCGCTGAGCTCAGAATGACACTTGGCAAATATTGGTTTCCGAACCTACTCATAACAAAATGTTTAGAAATATCGAAACCGTTAACAACGGCGGTTCCCACATCATGTTTAAACCGCGCGGCAAGGATTCTGACAATCATATCCTTGCCGCGCGGCATTTCAATGGTCTTTTCGTTACTGTTCACACCCCCTTCAAAAGAGCTATAATCCCCGCCGCTTATCGCGATAGGACTTTGTCAAATATTGGTCTTGATTTTCCCCATGCCTGTCGGTTTGGAAGAATATAACCACACACTCAGACTTTATTTGCATATGCTAAAAAGAGGTGATGTTTTTGAGACCAAATATTATCGTGAAAGATGTTTATAAAAAGAATGACAAAAATACTGCTGATGCGGTTAAAGCTTTATTAATTAAGCAGCTTAAGAAAAATAAATATAAAAATACATAAAATAAATTAAGTATATAAAACCTTACATTGTGTTATACCGATGTAGGGTTTTATTTACTTTATCTGTTATTGAGTTTCCGGGAGTACTCTTATTTTATTTGGAGGTAAAAATAATGGATAAGTGTAATATAAATGGCCATGCAGCATTGTATGTACGACTCAGTAAGGAGGATGTTGATAAAGAGAATGACACGGATTTGAGTCAAAGTATCATAAATCAACGGCTGTTACTTACAGATTATTCGATAGAAAATAATTTCAAAATAGTTGAAGTGTATATTGATGATGATTATTCGGGGTTGTATGATGACAGACCCGAGTTTGACCGATTGATCAGGGATAGCAAGACCGGAAAATTCGATGTAGTGATCGCAAAGAGCCAATCGCGTTTTACTCGTAATATGGAACACTTAGAGAAATATCTGCATCATGACTTTGTGATGCTTGGAATACGATTTATCGGAATTGTAGATGGAGCAGATACCAATGTAAAAGGAAATAAAAAAACCCGCCAGATTTATGGTTTGACTAATGAATGGTACAGCGAAGACTTATCAGAAAACATCCGTGCTGTATTTAAGCATAAAATGAAAGCTGGTCAATTCATTGGTAGTTTTGCACCGTATGGCTATCTTAGAGATCCAAATGACAGACATAAATTTATAATTGATGAGGATGCGGCTGAAACTGTTCGAAGAATATTCCACCTATACCTTCAGGGATATAGTGCAAAGAGCATATGTCATCTTTTGGAAGATGAAGGCATACCTACTCCTACACAACATAAGAAGCATCAAAGATTTACATATGAAAATCAAAAGTCGATAGAATTTAGTCAAAAATATAATTTTTGGAGTGAAACTACAGTCAAAAGGTTTTTAAGAAATGAAACCTATATTGGAAAGCTTATTCAAGGAACACAAAAGAAATTGAGCTATAAAGATAAAAAGGTAGTTTCCGTACCCAAGGAGCAGTGGATTGTAATAGATGATCATCATGCTCCGATCATTGATACAGAAACTTTTTATAAGGTACGTTCTCTGTTAAGTTCACGCAGGATGGTATATCCAAATCAAACAGGCAGCAAAAAGGTGCATGTATTAGCTGGAAAGCTTTGCTGTAAAGACTGCGGATCTACACTCATAAAAAGCGGAGGTGTTCGTGGTAAAGATGATTGGTACATGAGATGCCAATTAGCAAACAAATCCCGTAATAGAGAATGTACAGGACACAATATAACATATTCGGCTATAGAATGTGTCATATTGAAGAGTATAAAGCAATTGGTGGATCCTATACTAAGTAATGATAAAAAAAGCCTGTCAGAATACATTGAGTCCATTATTTATTCAAATGATCAGCTCAAACACAAAGAAAAACAAAAAAATAATCTGCAGAATCAACTGAATGATCAAACCAAGGTTTTGAAAACATTATATTCAGATCGTGTCACAGGAATCATATCTGATGACATGTTCTTTGAACTGAAAAACACTTTGGAATTGGAAAATACGGCAATAAAAGAAAAAGTAACCAAGATTACAGAAGAAATTGATAAGTATAAAAAGGAACAGGATAACCTACAAAATGCCGATGAATTAATTAACAAATATTATGATTTCTCCAGACTTACCCATGAAATGGTTGCTGATTTTATTGACTATGTGGAAGTAGGAGAAAGGGATAAAGAAACCAATGATCAGGAAGTGATCATTCATTGGAACTTTTAGTATCTCTTGTGCCACCATCCATCTACACATGTGGCAGGAATCATAGCAGGAACCGGTCTGGCAAGTAATGGGCGATATCGGGGTATGGCTCCGGGATGTCATATTATTGCCTTAAAAGTGCTGGACCGAAATGGTAATGGACAGCGAAAAGATATTCTGAAGGCTCTAAAATGGGTTTTGAAAAACCGTGAAAAATATAATATCCGCATTGTAAATATCTCAGTAGGAACAACGACGCAAAAAGAAAAGCAGCATCGCGAATTAATCGAAGGTGTAGAAGAAGCCTGGGATGCCGGATTAATTGTGGTAACGGCCGCCGGCAACCGGGGTCCCAACCCGGGCAGTATCACAGCACCCGGAAGCAGCAAAAAGGTAATAACCGTTGGATCCAGTGATATGCTTAAAGGAAGTAAGCTGGCTTCCAGCATCGGTCCAACGAAAGATTGTGTCTGTAAACCGGATATTGTGACCATTGGTAATGAAATTATTTCCTGTGCACCATATTCAGTCCGTGAAAAAGCATATACCAAAAAAAGTGGAACCTCTATGTCCACACCGCGTATCTCCGGTGCTATTGCGCTTTTATTGGAAGAGGACCCCATGCTTACAAATGTAGAAGTAAAAATGCTTTTACGGCAAAGTGCACGGGATCTTGGGCTTGCAAGGAATCAACAGGGATGGGGAGAATTTGACTTAAGTCGCTTCTTATCCTATTGACAAGCTCATAACAATTGAATAAAATGGATAAAGTACGAAAATCAGAGATACCACGAGGAGGCTAATATGGAAAAAATCAAAATGACAACCCCATTGGTAGAAATGGACGGAGATGAAATGACACGAATCTTGTGGCAGTTTATCAAAGATGAATTATTGCATCCATTTATTGACTTGAACACAGAGTATTATGATCTGGGGCTTCAATACCGAAATGAAACGAATGATCAGGTAACCATAGATTCTGCTAATGCAACAAAGAAATATGGCGTAGCTGTTAAGTGTGCAACCATTACACCAAATGCAGCACGTATGACAGAATATGACTTGAAAGAAATGTATAAAAGCCCGAATGGTACGATTCGTGCGATGTTAGATGGAACAGTATTTCGTGCACCGATTGTTGTAAATGGGATTGAGCCTTGTGTAAAGAACTGGAAGAAGCCAATTACAATTGCCAGACACGCATACGGAGATGTATATAAGAATACCGAGATGATAATCCCGGGACCGGGAAAAGTAGAATTAGTGTATACTGCAGAAGATGGATCTGAGACAAGAGAGTTGGTGCATAATTATACCGGTGCAGGTATTGCCCAGGGAATGCATAATTTGAATGGATCTATCAGCAGCTTTGCTAAAAGCTGTTTCAACTATGCTCTGGATACAAAACAAGATCTTTGGTTTGCTACAAAGGATACTATTTCTAAAAAGTATGACCATACATTTAAAGATATTTTTCAGGAAATTTATGATAATGAATATAAAGAAAAATTTGAAGCTGCGAAGATTGAGTATTTCTATACTTTGATCGACGATGCAGTTGCGCGGGTGATGAAAGCAGAAGGAGGATTTATCTGGGCTTGCAAGAACTATGATGGAGATGTTATGAGTGATATGGTGTCTTCCGCATTTGGTTCTTTAGCAATGATGACCTCTGTGCTGGTATCACCGGATGGATATTTTGAATATGAGGCCGCACATGGAACAGTGCAGCGCCATTATTATAAACATTTAGCAGGAGAGGAGACTTCTACCAATTCAGTAGCAACAATTTTTGCCTGGACCGGTGCTCTTAGAAAGCGCGGAGAACTGGATGATAATCAGGAATTAGTTGCTTTCACAGACAGACTTGAAAAGGCTACCCTTACAACCATTGAAGAAGGAAAGATGACAAAGGATTTGGCTTTAATTACTACAATCCCGAATCCGGTTGTATTAAACAGTAAAGATTTTATTATAGCTATTCGGGAAAAAATGGAAGCGTAGAAGAGCATAGTAATTAAAAGTTCTATCTCTTAGAATAAAGAAATAGATGAAAAGACACTGGAGGAATACAACCCCAGTGTCTTTTTACTTGTCTTGAAAATCTCAATTTTTTACTCTATCTTCCCATCCATAAATGCATTGAGGATATTCTGGGGAGCTTCATAGTAAAAGCTGCTGTTGAAATCATCAATTTTCTCGCTGACAAAAGAAGTATACGCTGCGAACAAGGCATCAATAGTACTTGATTTTTTTTCTTTTACAATACCAAGAATAAGCCGCTTGTAAACTTTACCAATATCCCAATAGCTGGGAATAGCATATTTTGCAGAAGCAACATTATCATAACAGCCATCAGAAATATTTGCTTCATGAATAAAATCATCACTGACACGGTCGATATTGTCACTGTGGTAGATATCAGCTAATTCATATATTTTTGAAACCGTTTCTTTTCCCAAAGCATTGATAACATCAACTTTTTTGTTTTTTGTTTTTCTTGCGATATATTCAATCAGACTGCAGGTAAAAAAAAGATCATTATCTTTTGGATTTTCCCGTCCTGTCATTTTGTTACCTCCTCACTTGATAAAAATTCCAGACATTTCAGTGCGGCATTTGTACAAAAATTAATCTGGTGTGTCGGGTATTTAAATTTTGCCATAGACCAGAACTGCTCTCTTGTAATAATCCCGTCTATGTAGTCAGCAATGTAATTATAAATCTGATCATTAGCCATTGCACCGATTACAATATCATAATCATGTGGTATGCCGTGACGGCAGTTGATAATAAAGTCAAGCCATTCCTCTGTCATTTCTTTGAACTCTAATATTTTAAGATTTGTGTCCATTCGAACTGTGTATATAGTTACAGTTGACGTGTAATATCTTTTTGCCCATCGCTCAGCCTGTTCCCGAATAACCGTACAATAGAAGCCGGTTCCGAAGTCTTTTGTATTTTTCCCTCTTATAATTTGTGGTTGTTCCACGGCCATATGGCTGCCGTGATAAACTGTCATCTTGCCCATATGGCAGACCTCCTTTAAGCAATTAATAATGTTAACATTATATCACCTCAAGACCAAAAGCAACAAGAGTTTATCTTTAAAACAGAAGAAAGTCTGCATATTATAAGCTGGTCTTAATTGCGCCTTTGCAATTGTCATAATAAAAAGGTTCCAATCTGATAAGAATATTTATATCTAATTCTTATCAGATTGGAACCACTTTTACTTAAAGATAAAAATATAATAATACTGCCCAGAAATCCATATTGGGATTATCCTGCCTTTCAATCATGAAGCTTATTTAATATACAGATAGCAGCCATCTATTGCGGAATACGGACTGTATACATTCTTTCCGTTTACTTTCCTGTAAGCTCTTATTTTATAGTAATAGTTTTTATACAATTCCTGATTAGCGGTCGTAGATATTTTAGTACCGCCTTTTACAGTTTTATATTTTGTATATGTCCCGTTATAGCTTGTCGCTCTGTAAATGACATAGCCCTGTGCTTTATTTATCTTGCCCCAGGTGATTACTATAGCTCTTGATGTTTTCGCTGCCTCCAGCTTCTTAATAACAGGCTTCTTTAATTTAACCTGCAGACCTTTCTTGCCGGAATAATTTGAATATACTTTTTGACCGCTTACCGTACGGTATGCACGCACTCTGTAGTAATAGGTTTTCCCCAAAGTAAGATTGCTGTTTGTATATGTTACCGTACTTCCCTTTGTGATAGTTTTGATTGTTTTATAACCGCTGTCCTTTTTTGTGGAACGCTGGACCACATAACCATTCGCACCGGAAACTTTGCTCCATGTAAGCTTTAATTTTGATTCATTTACATTCGTAACCTTGAGCGTTGGTGTCTTCATTACCGGTTTTGCGCTTTTTACTGAGGAATACTTACTATCCTTTTTTATCAACTTTGTTTCTGTTTCATCAACATCATAATTATAAGCCACCAGTTTATAATAGTAGGTTTTACCGGTGCTTAAGCTTTTATCTGTGTAGGTGTAATAATAGGATGCCCCGTTATCATCAGATTGCGCATTGGTATAAACATAATTGGACGTACCATATAAATAATCTCCGATCTCATCAATATCTGCTATCAGTTTATAATTCTTCTGGTCGGTACTGCGGTATATCTTATATCCGTTAGCCGGATAAGATGATGAGTCAACCATATTCCACCTAAGATATATGCTATTATAACTCGAACATTTCACCTGACTGAATACAGGTTGGCTGGGAATTGGTATCGTATTTGATTCACCCAGGTTATTCAGAGCTTTAATTTCTTCCTTCAGCCCTGTTTCTTCTACCTCATCCAGCGGTTCTACAGGTGCTTCCTCTGTTGCTTCAGCTTCTTCATCTACTACTGCCGCCTCAGTTTCTTCTTCCGCTGTTATCTCTTCAGTACCTTCTTCCGTCTCTGGTTCCCCTACAAATTCCTCAATAACTTCTTCTTCAGGTTTTACTGTTTCAGTAGTATCTCCTGTCACAACTTCCGCTTCATACGCTGTGCTTTCTTCCATTTCCCCTGCATAAACCGGTGCAGAAGTGAGCAGAAGAGCCATAATTCCTACGAATGATACACATTTTTGGATTACTTTGTTTACCCTCATATCCTTGTCCTCTCATTATCTGTTTAATTTTTTTACCTTGGTAATATTAGCCTATTTCATTGTACCATCTCGATAACTATTTATCAAGTTTTAATATTATCAGAGAAGTCCTCCGCAATAAACTAGTTACTATTCACAGCTATGCCGTAAAATAATAACAATGATGCACACAAATTGCAAAAACATGCAATTTGGCGCTGCACAGCTGGGGATTTTGTGTAAAATCAGCACAAAACATCGCGAAATACTGGGTGAGATCAGAATATGAACCACTCACACAAAACTTACAACTACCAAAATCCAGCCGCTGTGGGACGATCGGTGCTTTCCGCAAACATTCAGAGGGCGGTTTTAGTACCTGGCGAAATCCACTGCTTATGCAGACCCAGCGCGACGGCTCTCCGGAGCGTTGTTGGTCGGAGTTAGCAGTTAGTTCGACAGGTACGTTGCCCGGGTTTGCGGAAAGTACCGATCGTCCCGCAGTGGCGTCCGGGCTGCCAATATATTGGACTATTCCCCTCTGAAAAAATTACGCCAATTCCTCCCAAATGGAATAACAAACGTCCAAACGCTTTCTAATTGTATCCTTTTCATTACTCAATTCCACACATTTAGCCACATCCCTGGCAACTGACTCATCGTTCAGCAGCGCATCAATCGCTTTATCCCGTGCCTCAAGCTCCTCAATCTCTACTTCAACTTTCCTCAGATCATTCTGCCGTTTCCGCTCTTTCGCCTGCACCTCTTTCTGCTTCTGCCAAGATTGTTTGTTTTCGCTAAGAGCTTCTTCACCAACAGCATCATCCAAAGCCGGTGCATAAGCAGCAGTAAGCTCTTCTTTCTTTTCTAAATAATAATCATAATTACCAATATAATTCACCAAAGTCTGATTCGTCAATTCCAGGATACGAGTAGCAGTACGATTAATAAAGTACCGGTCATGTGACACATAAAGTACCGTTCCGGAATAATGATTCAAGGCATTTTCCAAAATTTCTTTTGAAACAATATCCAAATGGTTCGTTGGCTCATCCAGAATCAGAAAGTTCGCATTAGAAAGCATAAGCTTTGCTAAGGAAACACGTCCGCGCTCGCCGCCGCTTAAAGTTTCAATCTTCTGGAAGACATCATCTCCCGTAAAGAGAAAAGCAGCCAGGATATTGCGAATCCTTGTTCCGTTCAAAGAAGGATAGGTATCTGAAATCTCATCAAAAATAGTCTTTTCCGAATGCAGTACATGATGTTCCTGATCATAATACCCGATATGCACATTGCTTCCGGTCCGAATATTCCCGGCATCCGGACTGATAACATGGTTCAGCAGTTTTAAAATTGTTGTTTTCCCGGCACCATTTGGCCCTATAATAGCAACTCGTTCTCCCTTTTTCATATCAAAAGAAAGATCCTTAAAAAGAGTAAGATTAGGATAGGATTTACTTAACCCTTCCACATAGAGAACGTCATTTCCACTGACAACAGCTGGCTCCAGTGTGATTCGCATTTCATCAGAAGCTTCCTGGGGCTTTTCCAGATGCTCCATTTTTCCTATCATTTTCTCCCGGCTTTCTGCCCGGCGAATGGATTTTTCCCGATTAAAGGAGCGTAGTTTGGTGATTACTTCCTCCTGATGTTTTAATTCCCGCTGCTGATTCAGATAAGCTTTTAACTGAGCGTTTCGGATCATTTCCCGCTTCCCGGCATATGTTGTGTAATTACCAATATAAGTAGAAAGCTTAGTGAATTCCAAAGACAAGACTTTGGTAACCACTTTATCAAGAAAATACCGGTCATGGGAAACGATGATAATGGCTCCGTCATAATGCAGAAGAAAGGTTTCCAGCCAGGCAATGGAGTCCATGTCCAGATGGTTTGTCGGCTCATCCAGAAGCAGAATATCTGGTTTTAATAAAAGCAGCTTGCCCAGTGCAACCCGTGTCTTTTGCCCGCCGGAAAGAGTCAAAGCCGGTTTGGTAAAATCGCTCTCGACAAACCCCAAACCTTTTAAGATGCCGGTTACTTCACTTCTATATGCATAACCATTTTGCATCTCAAAATCATGAGACATCCGTGTATAGGAAGAGAGCAAATCCTCCAAAACACGCCCGGCAGCCTGCTTCATTGCGGCTTCTGTTTCTCGAATACGTTCTTCCAGTTCAATAACAGGGCGTTTGATTTTCAAAAGTTCTTCGTATATAGAACAATCCTCAGACATTTCCTGATGCTGTTCCAGATAACCCATTGTTTTCGTTTTAGCAATTGTCACTTCACCACTGTCCATAGCCATCTGCCCGGCAATGATTTTTAGCAGCGTTGATTTGCCCGTCCCATTGGCACCGACCAAAGCTGCTTTTTCCCGTTCTTCGATATGAAAAGAAACCTGTTCTAAAATTTTATTGGTTCCAAATGATTTACTGATATTTTGACATGAAAGTATCATGCGATCCTCCTGAAGTATGTTGTGTCTGATACACTGAAATTCGGGCATACCACTATAGCCATTTGGCCAATAATAGGGAAATCCCGAGAATTGCAGGCGCGAAATGCTGTTTACAGCATTTCTGTGCATCCTTGTTGCGGTTCAGCGGAAGGCTAAACTGTAACACCAGTTATATTATAATAAAAAAATATTATTGACAACATGTCTGAAGAAAATAAAAAGAAAAAGTTTAGATAAATTGACAAAGATATGTCAAATGGATATAATAATAAGAAAAGTGACTGGAAATAATATAACAGGAGGCTCAGTGTGGACGAGAAAGAAATTTCAAAAGCTGTCATAAAAAGACTTCCCAGATATTATCGCTATTTGGGTGAATTAATTGAAAGTGGTGTAGAGCGGATATCCTCGAATGAGCTGAGTGAACGGATGAAAGTAACAGCATCCCAGATCAGACAGGACTTGAATAACTTTGGTGGGTTTGGTCAGCAGGGGTATGGTTATAACGTTCGCTATTTGTATGGAGAAATCGGAAAAATATTAGGTGTGGATCGAATCCATACGTTAATAATTATTGGAGCGGGTAAATTAGGACAAGCTTTAGCGAATTATGTAAAATTCGAAAAGCGTGGTTTTAAGATTATTGGTATTTTTGATGTAAATCCGGAATTAAAGGGACGACTGGTACGTGATATTGAAGTTCAGATGTTGGATGAGCTGCCGGAATTCCTGAAAGAGCATAAAGTGGAAATTGCTACATTAACAGTACCAAAAGAAAGTGCATTGGAAGTGATTGAAACCTTGATTTTCCATGGGATTAAGGCAATATGGAATTTTGCACACCTTGATTTAAATCTAAAGGTTCCTTCGGATGTTATCGTAGAGAACGTGCATCTGTCAGAGAGTCTGATGCAGTTATCTTATAGGTTGACACACGCAGAAAATGAAGGCCAAGACAACAACTAAAAATATTAGCAGCGGGGGGCCGCTGCTGATTTTGTTTTACAGTTTAGCGATGGCTAAACTGTAAAACAAAATCAGCCAGGCAATAATGAAACAAAGCAAAATCGAGCAAAGAAAGGAAATATTGCTGCAATGAAAAAAATCATAACAACCCATCAAATGAAAGCACTTGATAACCACACGATCAATACAATGGGAATGCCATCTCTTTTATTAATGGAGCGAGCCGCACTAGCAGCAGTTACCGTTCTGAAAAATGAAAAATTCAACCTGTCAAAAGTTTTAGTCATATGCGGAACCGGCAATAATGGTGGTGACGGGATTGCTATCGGCAGACTGCTTCACCTGGCTGGGATTACAGTGGATGTCTATCTGGCGGGAAATATAGAAAAAACCAGTGAAGAACACAAGATACAGAAGAAAATAGCAGAAAATTATGGTACAACCTTTGTAAATAACCTGAAGCTTAGTGAATATACTACTATAGTAGATTCTGTCTTTGGGATAGGATTATCCCGCATACCAGCGGATGAATACCAGCAATTATTTCACAAGATCAATAAAACAGCTGCCAAAGTCCTGGCAGTGGACATCCCTTCCGGCATTCATGGTGATAATGGACAGATTATGGGAGAGGCAGTATCGGCAGATGTAACAGTCACATTCGCGTACGCAAAACCGGGTCTGCTATTATACCCTGGTGCAAACTATGCAGGAAAAGTTATCGTAAAAGATATTGGGATCTATGAACATGGGGCTGCGGAAAAATCCCGGATTCGGGTAATTGAGAAGTCTGATATGAATTTATTACCGCCCCGGGTTAAGCATGGCAATAAAAGCAGCTTTGGAAAAGTATTGTTGATTGCCGGCTCTTATAATATGAGTGGTGCTGCTTACCTTTGCGGAAAAGCCTGCTTTAATACCGGAACCGGGATGGTAAAGATCCATACCACAGAATCAAACCGCAAGATATTGCAGAAACAGTTGCCGGAAGCGATGCTGTCCACTTATCTGGATGGGGAAGAATATCAGGAATATAACGAAGATGGAAACTGTACAAAATTCAGAGAATACGCAGAATACCGTGAATACACCCAATACCAGGAGCATGCAGAGTATCAGGAACTGAAAAAGGCAATTGAGTGGTGCGATGTAATCGGTATCGGACCAGGAATCGGTACTGGACAAGCTGCTGGGGAAATGGTATCCTATTTGCTCCAAAATACGGATAAGCCGCTGATCATCGATGCAGATGGCCTGAATCTTTTGAGTGAAAATATGGAACAGCTGAAAAATCATAAAGGTATTTGCATTGTGACTCCACATATCGGTGAAATGGCACGGTTGATGGGAGAAAAAATCGATAAAATAAAAGAAGACCCTATCGGGGCAGCTCTTTCATTTGCAGAAAAATATCAGGTAATCTGCGTATTGAAGGATGCAAGAACTGTAATTGCCCAGCCTGATGGAGAATGTTTTATTAACCTGAGCGGCAATAGCGGAATGGCCACCGCCGGAAGCGGAGATGTATTGACTGGAATCATATCCGGATTTATAGCACAGGGTGAATGCCGCCGAAGGTGGAAGAGAGGGTGCCCTGCACCCCACCATGGCCATTCGGCCAGTAAGATGGAAGCACTTACAGCACCCCACCATGGCCATTCGGCCAGTAAGATGGAAGCGGGAGCCATAACTGCGCTAAGTGTCTATCTCCATGGTAAAGCAGGGGACAAGGCAAAGAAAAAACTAGGGGAAAGAGTCATGATGGCAAGCGATTTGTTCAAGCAGCTGTCACGATTGCTAAAAGAGTACGAAAAGAGGGGAAATCATGAACCAACACCGCAGAGTATGTGCAACGATAAATCTGGATGCAGTAACTGAGAACTTTGTTCAGATGAAAAATAACTTAAAATCGGGAACACGTATCATTGCGATAGTGAAAGCAGATGGATATGGCCATGGTGCCATTCCCATCGCCCGAATGGTTGAACCATATGATTACATTTGGGGGTTTGGTGTTGCTACGGTAGAAGAAGCGATCATTTTAAGAGAAAGTGGTATTATGAAACCGATATTGCTGCTTAGCTTCACCTTTCCGGAATATTACGATGATATTGTAAAATACGATTTGCAGCCAACTGTATTCAAGCTTTCCATGGCAAAGGAGTTGTCAGAAGCTGCGGTTGGTCAGAAGAAAACAGTATCTGTACATATTGCGGTGGATACCGGTATGAGCAGAGTAGGATTTGCCGATGAGCAAGATAGTATTCCTGTAATAGGAGCGATTGAAAAGCTGTCTAATGTGAAGATGGAAGGGATCTTTACTCATTTTGCCAGGGCAGACGAAAAAGACAAGGCCCCGGCTCTGGTTCAGCTAGACAGATTTGAATCTTTTTTGAAGCGGTTGGAGGAAGCCGGTATCCATATCCCTCTGCACCATTGCAGCAACAGTGCCGGTATCATGCAGGTTAACGAGGCGAATATGGATTTGGTGCGGGCCGGAATCAGCATTTATGGATTGTATCCATCGGATGAGGTGGCACGTACCCCTGTGTCTTTGACACCGGTCATGGAATTAAAGAGTCATATTACATACATAAAAACAGTAAAAAAAGGAACTCCGATCAGTTATGGAGGAACCTATACGGCACCTGCGCAGATGCGTGTTGCGACGATTCCGGTAGGTTATGCCGATGGATATCCAAGAAGCCTTTCCAATAAAGGGTATGTTCTGATTCGGGGGCAAAGAGCACCGGTCGTAGGACGCATATGCATGGATCAGTTTATGGCAGATGTGTCACAGATACCCGAGGCGGCTGAATTTGATGAGGTGACATTGCTGGGGAGCGACGGTAATGGAACTATCACAATGGAACATTTAGGAGATGTCTCAGGAAGATTTAATTATGAATTTGCCTGCAACATCAGCAAACGTGTACCACGTGTTTATCTAAGAAAAAAATAAGGATTCTTACTTTATAAGGTGTTCTTGAAGCAAAGGACAAAAAACAGTTAAACTGCATACATTATCAATAAAAGGATGAGTAATTTATGCAAACATCCGAATACACCTGAAAAATATGGAAATACTATGGCTATAACATAGGGTTTATATATTATTACCCTGGGAATCGGAGTGTGAATTTAGTGGTTATTAAACGCGGTGATATATTTTATGCTGACTTAAGACCGGTAGTTGGAAGTGAGCAGGGAGGCATTCGACCGGTTTTGATTATTCAAAATGATATTGGAAATAAACACAGCCCAACAGTCATCTGTGCGGCAATAACATCAAAAATGAATAAGGCAAAACTGCCGACACATATTGAGATAGACTCTTCATCTTATGCAATTGTCAAGGATTCGGTTATTCTACTGGAGCAATTGCGGACGATTGATAAGCAGCGGCTGAAAGATAAAGTATGTCATTTGGATGCAGACATCCTGCTTCAGGTGAATAAGGCATTGCGTATCAGTTTGGAACTGTCTACATAGCAAGCCTTGAATATTGACGAACCGGACGTATGGTGGTATATTTTTCATGTATATGCAATTGGCACGGCAGCTGAAAATCTATGGTACAGTACACGAGACAGTTGACATATTATTGGCACAAAAGACGAGAAATGAAAAGGAGTTATCGATGGACGATGAAAGTGGCCCTTTTGCCGGGCTTATGATTTTTTTGATTTTTATTATATGGATTGGTCTTTTACATGCATTTCAGGCAGCGCTTGAGAATACCAGTGAAGGAAATGCCAGACAGAAGGCGGAAGATGGAAGCAAATTATACCAAACAGTATTAAAACATCTGGAAAGCCCTTTTCTGATGCGCAATACTTCTCATATTATCATGCTGGTATTTGGTATGGTATGCGGGTATGTGGTGTTAAGTAGTTTTGTTCATCCGCTTGGCAGCTTTTTAGGCAGTGCGGTTCCAATGCCTTGGAATCGGTTTTTGGCAGCAATTTTGATCTTTTTTGTATTTTTGGCGGTAGCACTGGCTTTTGGTTATCTGGCGCCGTATAAGATTGGAAGCCAATTTTCCGAAGCGGCTATTGCTAAGCTGACCGGGTTTGCAGATTTTTGCAGCAAGCTGGTATATCCCATATCATTTTGTGTTGAGTGTCTGGGCAATCTTATGGTAAAAATTTGCGGTATTGATCCTAATCGTTCAGAAGATGATGTCACAGAGGATGAAATTATCGAACTGGTGGATGAAGCACATGAGCAGGGGGTTATCCGGGAGAGTGAAGCAGAGATGATCCAGAATATCATGGAGTATGGGAATAAGTCCGCGAAGGATATTATGACTCATCGTAAGAACATCAACGCAATTGATGCAGACCTTACCCTGGGCCAGGCACTGGACATCATGTTCGAAGAAAATAATACCCGGTATCCGGTATATCAGGACAACATTGATAACGTTATCGGCATTGTGCTGTTAAAGGATGCAGCAATTGAATTTTATAAGAATCAGCAAAAAGATACCCCCTTAAAGGAAATCAAATATTTGATTCGTCATGTTGCATTTGTCCCTGAAACCAGGGGAATTGATTCTATCTTTAAAGTTATGCAGGCTAAAAAAATACATATGGCGGTAGTAATTGATGAGTACGGGCAAACTGCCGGTATTGTAACCATGGAAGATATTCTGGAAGAGATAGTGGGAAATATTCTGGATGAATATGATGATATGGATGAATTCATTCAGCCGCTGTTTGACGATAGTATTTTGATGGATGGACTGACCCCCCTTGAACAGGTAGGGGAAGTTCTGGGCATTGACTTTGAAGAGGAAGAATTTGAGACATTAAATGGTTATCTGACAGATAAGCTTGGTTATATTCCAACGGAAGAAGATGCGGAGATTATTGCGGATGGCTATTCCTTTCAGATATTGGATGTAGATAACAATATCTTACAGAAATTAAGAGTAGTAAAATTACAAAAAGAAGAGGATGAGGAAATATGTCAGGACATTCAAAATTCGCTAATATAAAGCATAAGAAAGAAAAAAATGATGCGAAAAAGGGTAAGATTTTTACGATCATCGGAAGAGAAATCGTAATAGCAGTGAAAGAAGGCGGACCGGACCCGGCGAACAATAGTAAGCTGCGCGATGTGATCGCCAAAGCGAAAGCGAACAATATGCCGAATGATACCATTGATCGTGGTATTAAGAAGGCGGCTGGAGAAGCGGATGCATCGAACTATGAATATGTTACCTACGAAGGATATGGACCTAATGGAATTGCGATCATCGTGGATGCGCTGACGGATAATAAGAATCGGACGGCAGCTAATGTAAGAAGTGCATTTACGAAAGGCTATGGCAGCATTGGGACACCGGGATGTGTTTCCTTTATGTTTGATAAAAAAGGACAGATTATCGTTGACAAAGAGGTCTGTAAAGCGGACAGTGATGATTTGATGATGATGGCATTAGAGGCTGGTGCTGAGGACTTTAAAGAAGAAGCCGACAGTTATGAGATCATTACTGAGCCGGATGACTTTTCTATGGTTCGTGAGACGCTGGAAAAGGAAGGAATAGAAATGGCTGAAGCGGAAGTAACGATGATTCCGCAGACATGGGTAGAACTGACGGATGAGACAGCGGTGAAGAATCTGCAGAAAACGCTGGATCTTTTGGATGATGACGATGACGTGCAGTATGTGTATCATAATTGGGATGAATAAAGATATAGTGGCTTTGAATAGTAGCTTTGAGGCATCAATCTTAAGCGATTGATGCCTTTTACTGCTTTTTGTTGGAGGATATCATACTAATCGCATAAAATCCCTATAAAGTCAAATACTACTCCTAAATATAATTACGAGGAGTGTGCGAAATGGAAGAACAAGCGAAATCAAATGTGGCCAAATTGGATTCTAATATTCAACTGCTGACTATCATTGGAGAAATAGAAGGTCATGAGTCTTTAGGAGACCGTGCCAAAACAACAAAATACGAGCAAATTTTGCCAAGGCTGGCAATGGTAGAAGACAACGACGCTATAGAAGGTCTTTTGATTCTTTTAAATACGGTAGGAGGTGACGTCGAAGCAGGACTTGCAATTGCTGAAATGATTGCATCTTTAAGCAAACCTACAGTTTCCCTGGTATTGGGAGGCGGTCATTCCATAGGCGTGCCGCTTGCGGTTTCCTCAGATTATTCTTTTGTTGTCCCAAGTGCTACCATGGTGATACATCCGGTGCGGTCAAACGGTATGTTCATTGGCGTTGCCCAGTCCTATCGGAATATTGAAAAGACCCAGGACCGCATCACTAGCTTTATCGCAGGCCACTCTAATATATCCCAGGAGCGAATCGAAACACTAATGCTGGATACCTCATTACTGGTAAAAGATGTAGGGACCATGCTGGATGGAAAAGAAGCGGTAGATGAAGGGCTGATTGATGAAGTAGGGGGAATTCAGGAAGCACTTTCCAAATTGTATGATTTGATCACTGAACGCCGCCAGGTGAAAAAGGAGAGTGAAACGCCGAAGGAAGAGCAGTAATTGAGATGATTTAATTATTTGTATATATATGAAAGTTATGTTATAATATCGATGCAGAGCGGTTTGGATGTATTATGTCAGGCAAGCTTAAGTGCCGCTCGCAGCAAGAACGCCAAGGCGTTCTTGAACTTAGAAACAGAAAAAAATGTACAAAACTTCAGGTAAGGATGATATTATGACACTATTTCAGGCAATTATCATGGGTCTTGTACAAGGCATCACAGAGTTTTTGCCCATCAGCAGTTCAGGGCATCTGGTGATTATAAGCCAGCTGCTGCACATGAATTCGGATACTGGTATTCTGTTCGAGGTTATGCTTCATGTAGGAACCCTGATTGCTGTATTTGTTGCATTTTGGAGTGATATTAAGCGCTTGTTTATTGAGCTCTTTCGTATTTTCATAGAGATATTCCAGAATATTAAAATATTTTTTTATAATAAAAAGAAGAATGATGCAAAACGTTATCATAAGATTTTGCAGAACAATTACCGTAAATTTGTGGTTATGATTTTAATCTCTACGATTCCAACAGCGATTATTGGACTCTTGCTGCACAATATGGTGATCAGTGCATCAAAGTCACTGCTTGCAGCCGGAAGCGGACTGTTAATTACAGCAGTTCTTTTATTCGTAGTGGACTATAATCAGAATGGTATGAAGATACCGATGGATGTTACTTATGCGAATGCGGTTATTATTGGAATTTGTCAGGGGATTGCGGCATTTCCGGGGATTTCTCGCTCAGGAATCACCATTACTGCGTGTCTCTTGTGTGGATTCCAGAAGAAATTCTCAGTAAAATATTCTTTTATCATGTCTATCCCGGCGATTATCGGGGCGGCAGTTCTGGAGCTTGTGAAAGCGCCGAAAGCGGATATTGTCTGGTCGGAAGGAATATATGGCTTTATCGGCATGGTGATTGCAGCGGGTGTTGGGTTTGTCTCCATTAAGATGATGTTGGTGCTTGTACAGAAACGTAAATTCAAGTTTTTTGCAGTTTATTGCGCGGTAATCGGGATTGTTGCGATTACGTGTAATTTTATGATTTGACCTCTGAAATCAGTAACGCAGCGGGTTACCAGAATCCGCATTGAATGGGGAGAGATATATGGCGACTTCATCAAGAAGTACTTCTGCGGCTCGTAAAAAAACGACAACCAGAAAAGGCAGTACAAAAAAAAATACAACCAGAAAAACAACAAGAGGCAAAAAGCAGCCGGAAAAGAACAGCGGCATCAGACAGGAGATTATTATTCTTTGTATCCTGGCCATTTCGATCGTGCTGTTGGTCAGCAACTTTGGTATCGGCGGAATTGTCGGAAATTATGTAAGTGCATGTTCCTTTGGCATTTTGGGACTGGTATCTTATGCATTTCCATTTATATTGTTCTTTGTCGTTGCATTTTACATATCAAATAAGAATAATCCACTGGTATATCGGAAGATTGGCGGAGGTATCGGCTGTATCATTTTCCTAAGTGGTTTTATGCAGTTACTTACCCTGGGATATAGTAAAAGCAGTGGTATACTGGCGTACTATTCCATCTGTGCCGAAGAAAAGATCGGCGGAGGGATTATTGGTGCTTTGCAGGTGCAGCTATGTGGTAAAGCCTTTGGTACCGTAGGTGCATATGCAATTATCATTATCGCATTAATGATATCGGCGATTATTATGACTCAGAGACCACTGCTGGCACCGATTGCGGAAAGTGGTTCCAGGGCATACCAGTCAGCAGCAGAGAACCGTAAAATGCGAAAAGAGTTGATTCAGGAACAGCAAGAAGCCAAAGAAGCAGAACTTAGCAAGAACGGAAGAACAAAAAGGACGAAGCCGGCCAAAAAAGAACAAAGAGCAGAAAAAGAACTGGTGGATTTTCCACTTACAAGCGATACTCTATCGGCATCGGAACAGCCGGATAAAAAAACGGCATTGGATCATGTTCCGTATCCGGAGACAGATCCAATGCAGGCAATTGCCGAGATTATCCCAGACATCATTCCGGAAGATATCCCGGAAGAAGAGCTGTTTGCAGCGCCGGTAAAAGATATAATGAAACCGGAGACAATGCCGACCCAGGAAGATATCAAGGAGAAAAGACATAATCCACGTTCTTCCCGGCAGGAAATCAACGACAGTGTTTCGAATATTCAGAATGAAATCAGTACCAAATCGCAAGATGAAGAAGTAGTGGAGAAGGAATATCAATTTCCGCCATTATCCTTGCTTGGCAAGGGGAAAAAGTCATCTGCCCGGAATTCCGTAAAGGAACAAAGGGCAACAGCGCTTAAGTTACAACAGACACTAAAGAATTTTGGTGTTAATGTAACTATTTCGGATGTAAGCTGCGGGCCTTCGGTGACCCGATATGAACTTCAGCCGGAACAGGGTGTTAAAGTAAGCAGGATTGTCAATCTGGCAGATGATATTAAGCTGAATCTGGCAGCAGCAGATATACGAATTGAAGCGCCGATTCCGGGAAAAGCAGCTGTTGGAATCGAAGTGCCAAATGAGACAAATAGTGCAGTCCGTCTGCGGGAACTGTTAGAAACGGATGAATTTCAGGAGTATCCATCTCCAATTGCCTTTGCGGTAGGAAAAGATATCGCCGGCAAGCCGGTGATCGCGGATATTGCCAGGATGCCTCATGTATTAATTGCCGGAGCGACCGGTTCAGGAAAATCGGTCTGTATCAATACCTTGATCATGAGTATTTTATATAAGGCGGATCCCAAGGATGTCAAACTGATCATGATCGATCCGAAAGTGGTGGAGCTTAGTATCTATAATGGTATTCCGCATCTGTATATTCCGGTTGTAACCGATCCAAAGAAAGCAGCCGGAGCCTTGAACTGGGCAGTGGCGGAGATGACCGATCGTTATAATAAGTTTGCCGAGTACAATGTCCGTGATCTGAAAGGTTATAATGCTAAAGTGGATAGCATCAAAGACATTGAAGATGAAGACAAGCCCAAGAAGATGCCGCAGATAGTTATCATTGTAGATGAGTTGGCTGACCTTATGATGGTTGCACCAGGTGAGGTAGAGGATGCAATCTGCCGTCTTGCCCAGTTGGCAAGGGCCGCGGGAATTCATTTGATCATTGCTACCCAGCGGCCATCTGTTAATGTTATTACCGGATTGATCAAAGCAAATATGCCTTCACGAATTGCCTTTTCTGTTTCATCCGGAGTGGATTCAAGAACTATTCTGGACATGCATGGAGCAGAGAAGCTGTTAGGAAAAGGAGATATGCTGTTTTATCCTCAAGGATATCAAAAACCGGCCCGTGTACAGGGATCCTTTGTATCCGATAAGGAAGTGGGCGATGTGGTGAACTTTCTGTCTAAAGCTGGAAATGAACCATCTTATGATACCGAAATTGCAGAAAAGATCAACAACTGTGCCGCCACATCAGCACCCGGGGGTGCTTCCGCAGCGTCATCCGATTTAGATGATAATTTTATCCAGGCAGGAAAATTTATTATAGAAAAAGACAAAGCTTCAATAGGTATGCTTCAACGCGTCTTTAAAATCGGTTTTAACCGCGCCGCCCGGATTATGGATCAGCTGGCCAAAGCTGGAGTGGTTGGAGCGGAAGAAGGAACAAAACCACGAAAAGTACTAATGTCGATGGAAGAGTTTGAGAAATATATTGAAGAATCATTATAATTGGCATATGATAGAAATGTTGAAAGGAAATGATTATGAAATGCTCATATTGCGGCGCGCCTATTGAAGAAGGACGTGTTTTCTGTCTGAACTGTGGTGAAGAAATAGAATGGGTTCCTGAATATAATGCCATTGGTTCCTATCGCCCCAATTCTGTGAACGCTGCATCAGAACCGATGCAGCCGGCGGAGGAAGAGGCGAAAGAACAAGAACCGGAACGGCAACAAAACAAAAAGAAAAAGAGATCGCCCTTAATTGCAGGCTGTGTCTTATTGATCATCTTTATCTGTGTGTTATTGGGATTAAAGTATTACATGGATCAAAAGAATTATAATTCCTATGATTATCAGGTGAATATGGCCGAGACAGAATACTCAAACAGGGGATATGACAAGGCATATGAATATATAGAGCGGGCCCTATCCCTTGAGCCGGACAGTGCAGATGCCATGCTTCTTAAGTCTAATATACTTCTGGCACAGGACAATACAGCGGACGCACTGGTTGTTTTATTAACATTGATTGATATGCATCCTGATAATGTAACCGCATATGGACGAATTATCCGAATCTATGAACAGCAGGAAAAGCCGGATAAGATTAAGAGCCTGCTTGCTTTTGTGACTGATGAAAGGGTTCTGAATAAGTTTGCAGGTTACATTACCGAAAAACCGGTTCTCAGTTTACCATCAGGAGAGTATAACGATATTCTTAACATTGAATTGTATTCACCGGATAGTGCCAATCACAAAATATATTATACCACTAATGGTTCAACACCTACAGCAGAAAGTAATCAGTATTTTACCGGGATTAAGATTGAGGAAGGAACAACCCATTTAAAGGCTATTGTTGTCAGTGAAAAAGGAATCAGCAGTGAGGTTGCAGAAGCAAAATATAAAGTGAAGCTGCTGCCGCCGGATCCGCCTAAGATATCACCGTCACCAGGAGAATTTACTGCTGAAATGGATACAAAGATATATATCATTGTTCCGGAAGGATGTACTGCATATTATGCATACGACGAAGTCCCTACAGAAGCAAGTACAAAATACATGGAACCGATTGAAATGCCGGAAGGCGAGCATACATTCTATGCGATTTTAGTGGACAAGAACGGGAAGAAAAGTGAGCCAAGCAGCGCTGCTTATAATCTCCAAAGTGAGGCCTTGGAATCTTGACTTAAGAAGGCTGAACTGTTACAGAAAATTCTATAATTAATTTGATTGACGTGCTATATTTATATACATGTTAAGTAAAGAGATAACAGGAGGAAATTTATGTACAAGATTTGCAAAGCTGAAAAACTTGCCGAGAATATCTATCTGATGGATGTTGAGGCTCCCAGAGTTGCCAAACACTGTGAACCAGGACAATTCATCATCGTAAAGATGAACGAAGAAGGCGAGCGAATCCCGCTGACCATTTGTGATTATGACAGAGCTGCGGGAACTATTACAATTGTATTTCAGATTGTAGGGGCATCAACACTTGAGATGTCAAAAATGAATACCAAAGATACGTTCTCTGACGTTGTAGGGCCCTTGGGTCAACCATCTGAATTTATTCATGAAGATATTGCCGATCTGAAAAACAAAAAAATATTATTTGTAGCGGGTGGAGTAGGTACCGCACCAGTTTATCCACAGGTAAAGTGGCTTCATGAACAGGGAATTGAAGCAGATGCAATCGTAGGATCAAAATCAAAAGACCTGCTGATACTGGAAAAAGAAATGGAATCAGTAAGTAACTTATATGTTACAACCGATGATGGTTCCTACAAGAGAAAAGGTATGGTTACGGAAGTGATCAAAGACCTGGTACAAAACCAAGGGAAAAAATATGATGTAGTAGTAGCGATCGGACCGATGATCATGATGAAATTCGTCTGCCTGCTGACAAAAGAGTTGGGCTTGCCGACTATTGTAAGCATGAATCCGATTATGGTAGATGGAACGGGAATGTGCGGTGCATGCCGTCTGACCGTAGGTAATGAAGTGAAATTTGCCTGCGTAGACGGACCGGAATTCGACGGACACCTTGTGAATTTTGATGAAGCCTTAAAGAGACAGCAGTTGTATAAAACGGAGGAAGGACGTGCTCTTTTGAAAGCACGCGAAGGCGATACTCACCACGGCGGATGTGGAAATTGTGGAGGTGACCAATAATGGCAGACGTATTAAAGAAAGTTCCCGTAAGAGAGCAGGACGCAAAAGAAAGAGCAGAAAATTTTGAAGAAGTATGCTATGGATATGATCAAAAAGAAGCCATGGAAGAAGCTGAAAGATGTATTAACTGCAAGAAGGCCAAATGCATTCAGGGATGTCCGGTTGCTATCGATATACCAGGATTTATCCAAAAGGTAAAAGAAGAAAAGTTTGATGAAGCATATCAGGTGATCAGTGAGTCCAGTGCACTTCCCGCAGTATGTGGACGTGTATGTCCGCAGGAGAGCCAGTGTGAAGGCAAATGTATCCGCGGCTTGAAGGGCGAACCGGTTTCTATCGGTAAATTAGAGCGCTTTGTAGCGGATCGGGCGGTGAAAAAAGGTGTTAGACCAGAACCGCCAAAGGAAAGAAACGGACGCAAAGTTGCTGTTATCGGTTCCGGACCGGCAGGACTTACCTGTGCCGGTGACCTGGCGAAGATGGGATATGATGTGACCATTTTTGAAGCACTTCATAAAGCCGGCGGAGTATTAGTATATGGTATTCCGGAATTCCGTCTTCCGAAGGATGATATAGTGGCGAAAGAAGTGGATAATGTTAAATCCTTAGGTGTTAAGATTGAGACCAATGTAGTCATCGGCAAATCAACAACGATTGATGAGCTGCTGGAAGAAGAAGGTTTTGAAGCTGTATTCATCGGTTCCGGAGCAGGACTTCCCATGTTCATGGGCATTCCGGGTGAAAATGCCAATGGTGTATTCTCAGCAAATGAATACCTGACTCGCAATAACTTGATGAAAGCATTCCGCGACGATCATGCAACACCAATTATGCATGGTAAGAAAGTTGCTGTTGTTGGTGGCGGCAATGTAGCGATGGATGCTGCAAGATCAGCTCTCAGACTGGGTGCGGAAGTTCATATTGTTTATAGAAGAAGTGAGGCAGAGCTGCCGGCCAGAGTTGAAGAAGTACATCATGCAAAAGAAGAAGGTGTAATCCTTGATATCCTGACCAATCCGGTTGAAATCTTAACGGATGAAAATGACTGGGTAAGAGGACTCCGCTGTGTACGTATGGAATTAGGTGAGCCGGATGCATCCGGAAGAAGACGTCCGATCGTGATTGAAGGTTCTGAGTTTGAAATTGAAGTAGATATGGTTGTTATGTCACTTGGTACATCCCCAAATCCATTGATTTCTGCTACAACGAAGGGATTGGATGTGAATAAATGGAAATGTATCGTTGCTGACGAAGAATTAGGTAAAACATCCAAAGAAGGCGTATATGCCGGCGGAGATGCGGTAACCGGAGCAGCTACTGTTATTTTGGCTATGGGGGCCGGAAGAGCAGGGGCTAAAGGTATTCATGAATACTTGAGTAATAAATAGATTATCAGGGATAATCTGGTGATAAAAATAGTGAACTGATATGCAGGGGTGTTATAGAGGCGATTAGCTGCCTTGTATGACGCTCCTGTTTCTGTATAGGAGAGAGAATGAAAATTACCTGTGTTACCGTGGGAAAGGTGAAAGAAAAATTTTATCGTCAGGCGATTGATGAATTTAGTAAACGGCTGCAGATATATTGTAAACTGAATATTATCGAAGTTGCAGATGAAAAGACACCGGATAAGGCCAGTGAAAAACAGGAAGAGCAGATTAAAGAATTAGAAGGCAGCAGGATTTTAAAGCATATTCGAGAGAATGATTATGTGATTGCGCTGGCTATTGAAGGGAAGAGCCTGGATTCGGTAGAATTAGCGATGAAACTAGAGGAGTTAGGTGTTAACGGAACAAGCAGCATTGTTTTTATAATTGGCGGATCTTTGGGGCTTTCCAAAGAAGTTATTAAGCGGTCGGATTATCAGCTTAGCTTTTCAAAGCTGACATTTCCTCATCAGTTGATGAGAGTGATATTACTTGAGCAGGTATATCGGGGATTTAGGATAATGAATGGACAGCCATATCATAAGTAAGGTTTTTTAGTATCGAAAAAACTACTGGCAAAGTGGTTACTACAGATGTATAATTAATATATATTAATCTCAAATTAGTATTTGTTAAGTGAATGGAGGGAAAAGGTATGATGTATCCTTATATGATTTTGTCAGATGAAACAGAAATTGTACATTCACATATTTTTGAAGAAGATGGTGTGAAAAAAATAATTGTACATTTTGAGCGTCCTACTGAAAATGGATTTGATTCAGCCAGATGTGAGCTTCCGAATTATAAATGGATTATGCAAGAAGGGTATTCCCAAAAAGAAATAGATAAATTTGAACATCTTTTACATGATAATGCACATTTGTTTTATAAATATGCTGCAGATGGAGGGATTCATATTGCCTAGTCTTTTTACGGTAAGTGGGTATAAAGTCTTTTTCTGGTCTAATGAAAATGGTGAACCGATTCATGTTCACATTGCTAAGGGAAAACCTTCACCAAATGCAACAAAAGTCTGGTTAACAAAAGCGGGTGGTTGTATTTTAGCAGGCAATGGAAGCCAGATATCAGTTAAAGAACTGAATGAATTAATGGAGTTTATATCTGCTCAGTTCTTTATGATATGTAATGAGTGGAAAAGTTTCTTTAAAGAAGATGAGGTACGATTTTACTGTTAATGTGCAGGAAAGTGTATATTTGAAAGCCATACCGTTTGAAATAAGTGAGTATAGAGAATTTCCTACTACTTATTTCTGGGGTATGGCTTTTTCTTGTTTGTTATGTCGACTAAATACGGATATAATAATCAGCTGTCGGATTTTTGTCAGATCCTTTGATGCCGGTAATTATGATTTGCTGCTCAATCCGTCATATAATATTTATCAAAATGATATTTTTTTGAATGTTTAACATGTTCTCGTGCCAGGGATTCTGCTAAATCTGCATCGGGTGCTTCTAATGCTTTTATAATCTTTTGATGGTCTTCCAGGGACCTGGAAATAATTTCGCTATCCGCATTGTAAGCCACACAACTGATCAAATCCATAGTCACATCCATCATTCTTTCCAATTTTGGATTTTTTGCCGCAGCAATCATGAAACGGTGGAATTGCATATCGTAAGACATTGCTTTGGCAAAGTCACCTTTATGATAGTATGCAGTACTGTTTTCTAGTAAATTTTTAAGTTCGTTAAGTATGGCGGGTGTAACTCGCTTGGCACAGAGTCTGGCTGCCATACCCTCCAAAGCTTCCCTCACCTCATAATTTTGCAATAAGTCTTCAAGGCCGATTTGTGCAACAAATGCACCTTTATCTTTGATGAAGGAAACAAAACCGTCGCTTGTCAGACGCTGTAAAGCTTCTCGCACAGGAGTCCTGCTGAGATTATATTTTTGACATAGAAAATTTTCCGTTAAAGGTGTATCTGGCAGGAACTCATTGTTTATAATGGATTGTTTTATGCTGCTGTATGCCAGTTCTTGTTTGGATTGTTTGCTGCTGCTCATGTATAGATAGAATACATCCCTCTATAATGTGGCAGTAGGTAAGAATCATATTAAAATGGGAAGAAAACGGAAGCAGTAAAGGGAGGAATACAAAGTGGAAAAATTGAAACACCATACCCTGGTGAAAAAAATTGGCTTTAACAGAATTGTTCTATTTCTTGTATTGCTATTGATTTATGCAACATTTGCAATAGTAAGTGATACATTTTTAAGTTATTCAAGAATTTTAAGTGCTTTGAATTACTCGTATTTTCTTGGATTTCTGGCACTGGGTGTCACCTTCGTAATTGGAACCGGGGGGATTGACTTTTCGATTGGGTCAGTAATGTTTTGCGCGGCATTGATCAGCGGACAGATGCTGACAAAAAATGGTGCTCCATTAGTGGTATGCCTTTTGATTGCTGTTCTGGTAGGATTTTTATTTGGGCTCTTTAATGGATATTTAGTTGCATATTTAAAATTCCCTTCATTCATCACTTCGATGGCCAGCATGATGCTTGCGAAAGGAATCGGTTCTGTGTTTACAAAAACCCAGACTGTGCGTTGGCCTCAGAGTGCTCAGGCAAACGGAGAATATCGGAATTTTGTGAGGGTGGTGTTATCCGACAAAACACAGATTCCGACAGGACTGATTTTTCTTTTCTTGGCTGCAATCATCTGTGCAATTATATTGAATATGACAAAATCAGGAAGATATATTCTCTGTATCGGGAGCAATAAGGAAGCAGTCAGACTTTCCGGTGTAAATGTTAAAAAATGGGAAATGCTGGCATATGTCATCTGCGGAACTATGGCAGGTGTTGCTGCAATTGCTTATGTAGGTGCTTATACAACAGTACAGCCCGGACTTGGAGATACATTTAATAATGAAGCAATTGCAGGATGTGTGATGGGGGGGACCTCTATGACAGGTGGTGTGGCCTCTATTGGCGGAACTTTTATTGGAGTTATGATTGTTGCGCTGCTTCAGGAAGGAATACTGGCAATGGGATTTCAGAAAGACTGGCAGTACGTTATTACCGGCTTAATTGTATTGGCAGCTGTTTACGCCGATGTACGCAGCCGGAAGAGAAAAAATTAGAAAGGGAAGGTGAATCACCATGGGAGAAGTCATTTTAAAAATGAAAGAAATTGATAAATCTTTCCCAGGAGTACACGCACTGGATCATGTTAGTCTGGAAGTCCAAAGAGGGGAAGTACATGCTTTGATGGGGGAAAATGGTGCCGGGAAATCGACGCTGATGAAAGTTCTGACCGGAATTTACTCAAAGGATTCGGGGACAATTGAATTTGAAGGAAACGAAGTGGTTTTCACAAACCCTAAGGAGGCACAAAGTGCAGGAATTGTAATTGTGCATCAGGAACTGAATATGATGCAGCATCTGACTGTTGCACAGAATATCTTTATCGGACGTGAAATTATGAACGGTAAACTTATTAATGATGAGAAGATGAATCAGGAAGCAAAAAAGCTTTTTGAACGGCTGAACATTGAAATTGATCCAAAAGAGAAAATAGGAAATCTGACAGTGGGAAAGCAGCAGATGTGTGAAATTGCAAAAGCTATTTCGTATGAAGCAAAGGTGATTGTTTTTGATGAACCCTCTGCGGCGTTGACAGAAAGTGAAATTGAAGAGCTGTTTAAGATTATCCGTGGCCTGAGAGAAAAGGATATGGGAATTGTATACATTTCACACCGTATGGATGAGATCAAGCTAATTACGGATCGTGTAACGGTAATGCGTGACGGATGCTGCGTCGGAACGATTAATACGAAGGATTCCACAAAGGACAAAATTATCGATATGATGGTGGGGCGGGTGATTTATGAGGAGCCAAAGACAAAGAGTAATGTGCCGGAAGGTGCTTCCGTAGTGTTGAAGGCAGAGAATCTGAATGCGGGCAGGATGGTCCGTGATGTAAGTTTCGAATTGTACAAAGGAGAGATCTTAGGTTTTTCCGGATTAATGGGAGCGGGGCGTACGGAGACTGCCAGGGTACTTTTTGGCGCTGATAAAAAAACCGGCGGCAAAATCTTTATCAATGGAAAGCAGGTAGAGATCAATAGTCCTGAGGATGCGGTTAAGTGCGGTATTGGATATCTTTCCGAGGATCGAAAGCGTTATGGAATTGTTGTATCAAAGAGTATCGCAGAAAATATCACAATGACTTCACTTGATGACTATATGCGCGGACCATTTATTAATAAGAAAAAAGAGGCCGAAAAAGCGGACAAATATGTAGATGCCTTACAGATAAAGACACCGTCAGTGAAACAGTTAGTAGTTAACCTGTCAGGAGGGAATCAGCAAAAGGTTGTTGTTGCTAAATGGCTGGCGAAAAACTGTGACATTTTGATTTTTGACGAACCTACCAGGGGTATTGATGTAGGTGCGAAGAGTGAAATATATAATCTGATGAATCAACTTGTAAAGGAAGGAAAGTCCATTATCATGATTTCCTCAGAAATAACAGAAATTCTTCGTATGAGTGACCGGATCATTGTTATGTGTGAAGGAAGGAAGACCGGTGAAATTTCCATTGAAGAAGCAAGTCAGGAAAACATCATGTCCAGAGCAACGCAGAAAGATTAGGAGGGATAATAAGATGGAACAAAAGGCAGCACGAGGGAATGCCTTTACTAACAATCCGCTGGTAAAAGCAGTTGGTACCCAAAAAATTGTTATCATATTAGTAATTCTTGCGTTATTTACATTTTTCGGAGCGAAAAGTCCCCAATTTCGTCAATATTCAACGATAGTCAGTATTCTTGATTACTCTTACTATATCAGTTTTATGGCAATTGGTGTTACTTTTGTGCTTATTACAGGTGGTGTGGATCTGTCGATTGGAACCGGGATGATCGCGTGTGCTTTACTGGGCGGGAATTTTGTAATATACCAGGGATGGCCGGTAGCAATGGGTATGGTTGTATGTATTTTGCTGGGGCTGGCATTTGGATGCTTTAACGGATTGACAGTCGCGGTATTGGATCTGCCGCCATTTATAGCAACATTGGGATCAATGATGATAGCAAGAGGGCTTGGATCCATTATGATCGGCGGCGTCAGTGTCCCATGGCCGGCAGTGGGGATGCCGAAAGGATGGTTTAGAAGTATCTTCAAGATCAATAATAGTAATGTTCTGATTCCAATGGGATTCCTGCTGGTAATACTAATAGCTTTGCTGATGACTGTGCTGCTAAGTAAAAGCAGGCCGGGACGCTATATATTTGCCATCGGAAGCAATAAAGAGGCTGCACGCCTGTCCGGGATACAAGTAGTTAAATGGCAGGCATTGGCATATCTGATCTGTGGTGTTTTCACAGGACTGGCAGGGATTGCATATGCGGCGACTTTTCAAACGGTAGTTCCGGGAATCGGAGCAGGATTAGAGTTGGATGCAATTGCGGCGGCAATTATCGGCGGCACTTCTATGAACGGCGGAGTCGGTACGGTTTCAGGAACGTTACTGGGTGTATTCGTTTTAGCTTTGTTAAAAACCGGTTTGCCGTTTATGGGGCTTCAGGCCAACTGGCAGCAGATTGCAACGGGAATTGTATTGCTTGCAGCAGTCTTTATCGATGTTTGGAGAAATGCAAGGTAACAGCGTTTGAGTGTTGCTTTGAGGGCAGCTTTCAATAAACAAACTTTTCAATATAAGGAGGAAGAAAGAATGAGTAAAAAGTTAATCAGTGTATTTTTGTGCATGGCACTCGTTGGAACTATTATTTTTGGATGTGGGCAACAAGCAGATACGGATAATACTGCATCCGATGACAGTACTGCTGCAGAAATAACAGATAAAGCGGGGGCAGAGACCGAGCCGGAAGAAGAAGGGGATACTGCAGCAGAAGAAGATATTCACATTGAAATTGTTTCAAAAGGGTTTCAGACGCAGTTCTGGCAAGCGGTTTTGAAGGGGGCGGAGAGTAAAGCACAAGAGCTTGGAGCTACCATTAACTTTGTGGGTCCGAATACAGAATCTGATATTGCCGATCAGGTTCAGATGTTCAATAGTGCGGTTAATGCAAAACCCAGTGCTATAGGTCTGGCGGCCCTGGATACAGAAGCCTGTCTGGATACAATTGCACAGGCTCAAAGTGATGGGATTCCGATTGTTGGATTTGATTCGGGTGTACCGGGTGCTCCGGAAGGAGCGGTTGTAGCAAATGCTTCTACCGGCAATTATGCAGCAGGTGAAAAAGCAGCAGAAGAGGGCTATAAAACAAGTATTAAGGATCATATTGCTAATGCTTCGGGTCAGGTCAGAATTGGTGTTGTGCCGCAGGATTCCGTATCGGAGTCTATTGTCAATCGTGCACTTGGCTTCATTGATAAAATTGGAGAGCATATAATGGCAGATGGAAAAACAGTAGCAGTAACAGGAAATGATAAATATGTGACGGATTCTAAGATAGAGGCAGGTGAAAGTGCGGATGTCGTTATTGAAGTTCGCGTACCGTCGCAGTTTACAGCAGAGCTTTTAGCTGTAGAAGCACAGGCACTGCTGAATCAGGATGATCTTATCTGTATCTATGGTCCGGCAGAAGGTTCCGGTGAAGCGATTGTAACAGCAAATGCAAATCTGAACAAATTAGGAACCGGAGATGACCAGGTAATCGGTATCGCATTTGATTCCGGAGCTGTTATCAAGCAGGCAATCCGGGATGGAATATTGATTGGAGCAATTACACAAGCTCCGGTAAGAATTGGTGAAGCTACGGTAGAGCTTTGTGTAAAAGCGGTAAAAGGAGAGCCTGTAGAAGATATTGACACCGGATGCCAATGGTATACAAAGGATAATATGGATGATCCGGAAATCGCACAGAACCTATACGACTAATCGGATTTTTCTGTGACTTCCGCTTTGCTTCACTCACAAAAAAAACCTCAAGGGATAGTGGCACTGAACAGTAACGACTAAGATTCCGGCAAAAGCTGCCTTGGGATGTTTGCATTCCAAGGTGACTTTTGCCAAGGTATGATCATTCAATAAAAGCTCAGGTGAGGTATAGGAGAGGAGCTGTTGATTCAACAAATAAATTCAGACAGGAGGTATAAGATGTTTAAATTAGCATTGTCAGGAACCAATCCCAAGTTTTATGAAAAATATGACTTGAAAGGAATTTGCGGATTTATTAAGTCGATTGGATTAGATGCGCTTGAAGTTGTGGATGCCAACTTGGAACCATTGAAAGGAACCGAGCGTGTAATGGGCGTTTGGAGCAATTTGGATATTGCAGGAGCAAAGAAAATATTAGATGAGATGGGTGTGATGACCCCGGTTGTCCAATTCCGTTATGCATTTAATAAAGAAATCAGTGCTGATGCAGAAAGGCATGTGAAAGAATTTAAGGCTTCAATTGATGCGGCAGTACAATTAGGTGCAAAGAAGGTATTGCATTATCTTTGCTTTGAAGTATTTAAAACGCAGGACATGCAGCTGATACATGCATATTGTGATGAACCGCTTCGTTATGCCCAGAGTAAAGGCATTTATCTGGTCATGGAAAATGAGTTTGAAAATGCAGCAAACCAGACTCCGGAAAAGATGCTGGCAATCATGGAAGAATTTAATAATCCATACTTTTTGACAAATTATGATGCACCAAATTATGAAATGGCAGGATGCGAAGGATATCCATATGCATATAACATGTTAAAAGATTATATTGGGTATGTACATCTGAAAAATGTCTGTGTATATAAGCCGAAATTCTGTGACAGCAGATATGAGATCGGACATACAATCAGCGGAGGAATGTATGAAGGACTGCCGATTGCATTTGTTTCAGCTTTTGAAGGAAGCGTAAATATTCCTGCTCTGCTGAAAAGACTGAAAGATGATAATTATGATTTTTATCTGACCTTTGAACCCCATGCTGAACTGGAACTTGCCATGGAGGATATTAAAAAAGACATGGTGGTATTAAAAAAACTTGGTTATGCGAAATAATTTATGCAGGAAGCGAGGGAATAAGATGGCAAAAGTATCAATGCGTGTAGACTATACCTTGGATGGACTTTCCCTGGAAGAGCAAATTCAAATCGCCAAAAATGTTGGTGCGGATGCAGTTGAGACGGGGGAATTAAAAGGATATGACTGTAAAAAAGCCGGAGCAGCAGCTGTGAAACATGGAATTGAATTTGTTGCTTGTGGATTTTATGATATCTGGAATGCTAGAGTCGGAGCACCTTTTGAAGAAATTAAGGATAATCTGATAAAAACAATTGAATGTGCCAAAGCCCTTGGTACCAATAAATTATTATCTCTTACGATTGATTCGGTTGACAGAGGGAGTAAAGCACAAGTCAAATTTATTGAGAATATGAAGCCGGTTGTGGAGTTGTGTGAAAAGAATAAAATGATCCTGGTATTGGAGCCGCATAGCACAATACATGTAAATCCGCTGGTTGATATGTCGAAGTATTTTTTGAATACATCCAAACTGGCTTATCACCTAATGGATCAACTTGACAGCCCCAATGTAAAAATGCTGTTTGATTTTTATCATATTCAGACCATGGAAGGCGATATAATGATGAATGTGAAACAGCATCTTGATCGAATTATTCACTTTCATATAGCAGGGGTACCCGGCAGGGATGAACCGATGAATGGAGAGCTGCACTATCCGAATCTCGTCCGGTTTATAAATGGATTGGGTTACGAAAACTATTTCGGACTGGAATATTTTCCGGCAGACCGGTCCGATTTGGAGACACTGGCTAAAACAGTGAAATATATTAAGAATGCATAAAGAGAACATTAATCTTTAAATGATTGCAATTAATGTTCAAGAAGGTAAATAAAGGCGGACTTCAAATTGCTGCTGCTCTAAGATCTCATAGTGCTTACGGTTGGTATCATAAGAAAATGACCGATATATTAATATAAAATAAAAAGGAACAACTAAATTAGTCTGATTATTGAAAAAATTTGTTTACATCCCCTTCATGTGATGATAGTATTATATTACAAGATATGGAAAATGTAACACCTCACTTTGAACTTTGTTGTACTTTCAAGATTAAGATGAGGAACGTATCGTTTTTTGTAACTAATAATTTGAGATATCTATTATTAGAGCAGATTCGGAAACCAATATTTTCCAAGTGTCATTCTGAGCGCAGCGAAGAATCTTATACACTAAAAGTTTACGAAATTCCAGAGGTGAGATTCTTCGCTTACGCTCAGAATGACAGTAATAATGCGG
>Ga0153940_1000126_pt1 | contig 47195 bp, 42 predicted proteins | sample TSNJ024MetaG_FD_104736 | JGI IMG/M metagenome (GOLD analysis project Ga0153940, IMG submission 104736) | Attine ant fungus gardens microbial communities from New Jersey, USA - TSNJ024 MetaG | ecosystem: Host-associated > Fungi > Mycelium > Unclassified | place: USA: New Jersey, Brendan T. Byrne... | reverse complement strand
TTCTTATCAAGATGACCTGGGATGATCAGGATACTCCCAGTGTACTAGTACCGTTTGGAGATTTCTTCTGTATTGGAAACTGCTATCCGGGCAATTTTTCATCATTGCCGTTTAACGTTTCATTGAAGCCGGAAGAAGCCGGAAGATATGGGGCACCCTGCTCGGTATCATGCTATTTTCCAATGCCATTTGATAAAAAAGCCAGAATTGAGATTATTAACGAGAATGATATGCCATTTATTCTGTACTTTAACATTGACTATGAAATGTATAAAGAGCCTCTTGGAGAGGAGACGGCCTATTTCCATGCATGCTGGAATCGTGAAAATCCCTGTAAAGGCTGGGGTAATGATATCCAGGTAAATTCACCGGAGGTAAATAATGTCAGCAACCTGAAAGGCGAAAATAACTATGTTGTGCTGGAAGTAGAAGGGAAAGGGCATTATGTTGGCTGCAATCTCACTGTAAAACACTATCAGGGAAGCTGGTGGGGTGAAGGAAACGATATGTTTTTTATTGACGGGGAAGAATATCCCAGTCTGAATGGCACCGGAACGGAGGATTACTTCAATCATGCATGGGGGATGCAAAGAAATGCATTTCCATTCTTTGGAACAATCGTACATGAGGGAGATACGGATGGTTTCCAGGTATCCTATCGGTTCCATATAACCGACCCGGTACGTTTTGAGAAACAGCTCAAGGTTACCATTGAGCATGGGCATGCGAATCATCTTTCGGATGACTGGAGTTCTACCGCATACTGGTATCAGTTACTGCCGACAGTCAATCCGCTGAATATGTTACCGGTGGAAGAACGTCTTCCGAATGTACCTGAATTGCATACACCAAAAGCAGAGATGACCAAGTTGACCGATGAGATGAAAGCGGCCAGGGAATCTTTTGAAACGCGGTTTAAGACATATGGTGCAGAACGTGAGAAGCAATTCAGGATCAAGGAAGATAAAGCCAGAAGAGAGTCTGAATTAAATACAAAATTTGCACAAAAACTGCGCAATGATTATAAATAAAGCAGCTATGTGAAACTGGAGGAGCTATGATAAAAGAATTAATGAAACGCAATATTACCAAGGCGGAGCGGGAGATTACTGAAAAACGGGAAACGGTTCAGAATACTAAGATGCGGCAAAAATATCATTTTATGGCGGAGACGGGATGGATTAATGACCCGAATGGACTTATTTACTATAAAGGCCGCTATCATTTTTTCTATCAGTATAATCCTTATGAAGGATTTTGGGGGCAGATGCACTGGGGACATGCAGTGAGCGATGATCTGCTTCATTGGGAATACCTGCCGGTGGCACTGGCACCAAGCGAGGTGTATGATGATCATCCGAGAGGGGGTTGCTTTTCAGGAAGTGCGATCGAACACGACGGAAGATTATACCTGCTCTATACCGGAACGGCTAATAATGGAAATGGATTTGTTCAGACCCAGTGTCTGGCATACAGTGAAGATGGGATTCATTTTGAAAAGCATCAGGGGAATCCGGTGATCGGCAATCCGCCGGAAGGTTTCTCTAAAGAAAATTTCAGAGATCCCAAGGTTTGGAGACATGAGAATAAATTTTACATGGTTTGCGGCGGACAAAAAGATAATCTTGCAGCTGCGTTACTATATACTTCCGAGGATTTGATCACGTGGGAATTCGTGAATGTTCTGGCTGAAAGCCGGGGAGAGTGGGGTTATATGTGGGAATGCCCCGACTTTTATCCTATCGGCGACAAGTATGTACTGATGTTTTCACCAATGGGTGTGCATGACCGGACGGCAGTGTATCTGATTGGAGATATGAACTATGAAACCGGAAAATTCATTTATACTGCATCGGGAGAAATAGACTGGGGCTTTGATTATTATGCCCCGCAGTCGTTTCTGGATAGTACCGGGCGCCGCCTGGCCGTTGGCTGGGCAAATGCCTGGGACTGGATGCCCTGGTGGAAAGACTGGGGACCAACTTACCGGGATGGTTGGTGCGGTTGGTTTAATATTCCGCGGGAAATAATACTGGCTGAGGATAAGACGCTGCAGTTTAAACCAATAAAAGAGTTAGATCAATTGCGGGCGGATGAATTGACGGTGGAAACATGCGAGGTAAGAAATGAACCAATGAAAATACCGGTATCAGATGGTAACATCTATGAGATGCAGATATGGATTGACCTGAAATCAACAACAGCAGAGGTTTTTAGTCTTATCTTAAGAAGCGATGGGAAGAAACAAACCGTCGTGCAGTTCGATCTGAAAAATCAGATGCTGGGAGTGGATCGTAATAATGCAGATGACTGGAGTAAAGGAACCACCAGGAGTCCGCTGACGCTTGCAAATGAAGATCAGATGCATATTCATATTTACAGTGATCAAAATTCAATCGAATTGTTTACCGATGATTATCGCACGATCCATAGTTGTAATGTTTTTGCAGATAAAAATCAAAATCAGAATTATATAGCAGCCGACAATGGAATCTTAAAGGTAGAAAAAATACAAAGCTGGAAAATGGATATTTAAAGGCAAATCATCCTGCATTTCATTTCTGAAACGGAAGCAGCGCCGGGATAATAGTAATGGATATCCCGGCGTCTAGGAGCCTGGGACTTTTGTCCCAGGCTCCTAGGCTTAAGATGTACCAGGTCAACAACTGCTTTGACATATGTTTTTCTCTTATATTATTATCCTAAACGATAAAGTGCATTTTGATAGTCCTGCACATAGTATTTAATATTTGTTCTCCCTCTTCTGACTATCGTATGTCCCTCTGCCTCCAATTTTTCTTTCTGTGCCTCAATGCCGCCCGGATATTTTGGGTTTAACTCTCCGTTAGCTTTTAGGGTTCTCCAATACGGCGTTTCATTTTCTGTTCGCTGGAAACTTGCCCATGCTGCAATAGAAACAAATATGCCTGCTGTCATTGGACAAGTGAAGTCAGCATTATTTTTCTTTGCAAAAAATTCACGGATTACTCCTACTGTAATAATCTTGCCATAAGGTACTGTTTTCATAATTTCATCATAAGAGATAGGCGGAGCAAAAAACATTTTTTCTCCGCCATATTTTTTGATGGTGGCTTCATCTGTAACAATCTGTATTTTGGGCATATCAGTTTCTTTGTGCAGCATTGCATTAAAATCTTTCTTATTTTCATTAGCCATATACAACACCTCCAATGCTAAACTCGTGGTCATAGCTCATAAAGCCCATAAATCCAACATTCCTTGTTGGAGTACTATGAGTACTATACTTTAGGTACATGAGTTATCGTTTTAACTAGTATACTGCTTTTATTTATCCCTTGCAATGAGACGGTTTTATTTTTTTCGGGGTTTTTTTTGCATTTCTGATTATTGCGGCAAAAGACTCGTTGATGGTATACTCATGATAAAAGATTAAGGGTGGTGTTATAGACAATGTGGAAATGTCCAAAATGCAAGCGAGAATTCAAGAATACGAATCAAGACCATTACTGCGGCAAAATTGAAACAATCGACCAATACATTTCCGAACAATCTGAAGAAGTGCAGCCGCTTCTAGATAAAATTCGCGCGGCCATTCGCGCTGCAGCGCCTGAAGCGACGGAGAAGATGTCGTGGCGGATGCCGACGTTCTGGCAGGATGAGAACCTTATTCATTTTGCGGCCTTTAAGAAACATATCAGCATCTTCCCCGGCGGCGAGGCAACTACGGTTTTCGCTGATAAATTGACCGGGTACAAGACCGCCAAAGGCACTATTCAATTACCGCTGAACCAACCGATACCGTATGACCTCATAGCGGAAATTACGCATTGGCGGGTTGCTGTGGTCAAGGGTGGAAACAAAAACAATCAAGATATGGATACAAGCGAAATGAATGAGAAAATTTATAAATACGATGCAAAAATTCAATCTGCCACTTCCGGTAAAGGCGGCGCGTATGTGCCGTTTCCATATGACATCCGGGCAGAGTTCGGCAAAGGCCGGGTAAAAGTCCATGCCACATTCGACGGCGAGCCATATGACGGGAGCGTTGTCAACATGGGTTTGAAAAATTCAGATGGGTCAATTTGTTATGTGATAGGGATTCGAAAAGATATTCGCGCCAAAATTGGCAAACAACCCGGTGATACTTTGCAAGTTACGATCCAAGAAAGGAATTGAATGATATGCCGAAATTACGAAAAATGCTGGGCGCGGCTGATTCACCTTATATCGTTTCCCTTATGAGGTTAATTGAAACCCAAAGCAAAGCTACCATCGCAAGCTGGTGTATGGATTACTGCGAAGAACATATTCTGCCTATTTTTGAGAAACACTGTCCCGGTGACCACCGCCCGCGTATGGCGATTATTGCTTCCCGCGATTGGTTTGATGGCAGAAAAAAGCTGCCCGAAGTCAAAAATATTATACTCAACGAATGTCATGCCGCCGCACGGGAACTGGATGGCAACCCAATTGCGCAAGCCGCAGCGCGAGCCTGCGGACAAGCCGCTGCCTGTTTCCATACGCCCACCCACTCGCTTGGGTTGGCATTTTACGGTGCGGCAGCTATCGCTTACAACCGTGTGGGATTAAACGAGAAACCGGAAGTGTACGACCTTATAGCCGCCGAAGAATGTGCCAGGATGGAAGCGGCGCTGCGAGCGGTTGCCGTAGAGAATGAGCCGAATCCGGCGAAAATCAAGTGGAATTGTTGATTGGATTCATGTATCAGTTTCTTCATACCATTATTCGGAATAATAAATTGCAAAAAAGAAAAATATCATTGATATTGTACTGGATTAAGCAAAATTAATTAAATAAAAAACAAACAACAAAAATGTATTATAAAGCATATCCATCATGCTGAGTAATACATTTTTTTATTTGTTTAGCATCCCTATTTATGTTTTAGGAATTCAGGGCAAATTCATTGCCTGCAATTGTGCTGTAAACCGCCGTCAGCCATGGCCTTGATAGATGATGAATACTCCGTAGGAGTCATGCCGGTCATTTTTCGGAACTGCCTGGAAAAATAATGAATCGAAGAATAGCCCAGGTACTCCGCTATCTGCGAAAAATTCATCTTGTTCGTGCGTATCAATTCTTTGGCAATGTCAATCTTTAAATGCAGGAAATATTCAATGACGCCCATTGAGGTCTGTTCCTTAAAAAGCTTAAGAAGCTGTGACCGGCTGATGTGATTGTGCTGACAGATGTTATTGATTGAGACCTGATTGGAAATATTTTGCTCCAGGTAATCCACAATGAGCGAAAAGGTCTCGGAATTGCGCTTGTTTTTTGTAATCTTGGTAAGCTCCGTGCCTGAGGGATGTCTGTGCAGCGCAGCATTCGAATACCTGCGGATGATATGGATTAAAAACTGTTCCAGGTAAAGGAGGAGCAATTGCTGGGAACCAAACGCTGTTTGCTTCTTTAAAGGCATGTTTTCTATATGCGGGTCGTTTATGGGGCAGTCAAAGCACTGTCTGGCCTCGATGATGATGTTAGCCAGGAGATTTTGTTCCACCCCGTCGATTTTCAGAATCCGCGTTTTAAAAAAATTCATTGCCGTACTCTTACAGTCAAAAGAAATAACAATGAGGTTTGGGGCGAATTTGCCCAATGCCTTTACATTGTGAAACTCATTAGGCTGATGGAAAACAATATGTCCTTTTTTTAATATGAAGAATTTGTCACCAGCCGTAATGCCTACTTCTCCCTTGTCTACAAGCAGAAATTCCCAGAAATCGTGCGATTCCCCTTTAAACTTAAAGTCACTGCAGTATTCAAAATAATGAATACTATAAATTTTACTCAAAGTAATGGATTTTTTCAGAACCATACCATCATAACCCATGTATTTATCCCTCCATGCAAAGTTATATAGTAACTATTAATGATATTGCTGAAAAAGTATAACATATGTAATATTATTTTCTACAAAAATTAAAAATATTCGTCCAATAGTGAAAAAAAAACAGATAATAGTACAAAGACCTTGTTGTGTTTATACACTAATATAAGTATATAAGCTACAAGAAATTGGTTGTTTTGACTCTAGTATACAACTACTTTCCTGGTTGATTTTTTACTGCACTGTCCACGTCTTATGAAGAGGCGGCATCGATTGATGGATGCTCTGTGATTAAGACCTTTTGGAAGATTATGTTTCCGCTGGCGCAGCCGGGAATCGTAACGGTGACAATTTTAATTTTCTCAATGTATGGAATGAGGTGTTACCGGAGGAGGTGTAAAAGGATAGGCAGAACCCAGTTTAAGCTGGTAGCTGATATGTTAGAGAAGCAGGAACAGATGACGAAAATTATAAGCAGATATCGATAATGGATACCAAGGGGATAACAATGAAAAAGCAGTTGAAGAGATTATTTGCAGGATTTATGACAGTTTTAATATTAAGCGGTGCTTTTTTTGATAAGCTGCCGGTGCTTGCCGGGACGGCGGCAGAGACGTCGGCATTAACGTATCGGCTGAAATCAGGCACAAATAATGGTAATACACATTTCGGAGGCGAACGGCCGGAAGCATTTGTGCTGACAGAAGCCAAAACTTATAAAAAAGCAGATTTTAGTTATACAATAAAGCTAAATAGTGAGTTGGCCGACACACGTATGCGGTTTGTGACGAAATACGCAGACGACAACAAGTGGGCATACTTTGCGTATGATACGGATGCTAATGGATCGTATCGTTGGTTTTATGAATATAAGGGCGACACTTCTGACCATCCAATCATAGTCGGCCTTCCCAAGATCAATAAAAATGATGTGGTTAACATCACCGGTACCTGGGGAGAAGATGAGCTTACACTGCGAGTAGAAAATACGACCACCAATGAAATCGGAATATCAACCATAGATGATCCGGCTTTTTCGACAATATGTGAAGCACCCGGACAACTGGGATTTGGTGCTGCATGGTTTGGTACTGCGTCCACAGAATTTGAGTTTAGCAAGGTAAAATATGACGATACGGATTATGCCGCAGGCTGGGATTGGTATCGGGAAATCGAGGGCCAGAGCCTGACGAACCCGGAAGAAATAAAAGAGGAAGAAGAGCCAATAGTGCTTGATGACGGTTCCAATAATAAGGGCGGTCATGATTATGGTCAGCCGGCAGATCCGGCCTTCCTATACGACAGCACAAAGAGTATGCCAATGGATGGAGAGATGTCACTCACCTTTGATATAACAAAATATGATTACATAAGCTCTTCTTCTATGAAAGCTTATATAGGAAAAGATTTCCCGGTAGTGGCAAGATATGTGGTTGGCCCTGATGTGTTCTGCGGTCAGTCAGAAATGCTGGATAAGGTGGAGATCAATGGCGTATCTATTACTCCCGACGTAACACCTCAGACAGACTTTATATCAGGTACAGCATCCAAAACTTACAGCGTTGCTTTAAAGGATGAAAAAAGCGGCATCGACATGGTAATGGACGTGAAGATCAGTATTGATAAGAACAACCTTACCTGGGAAGCTGTCAAGATTACAAAAAATGCAGGCTGCCCCCCAATCGTTACTATAAATGTACCCCGATTAAACCTGATCAGTGTAGAGTCTGATCAGACAGGAGCCGGCTTTGCAGGTGCAAAAGCTTCTACCACAACAACGCAGCCGGCAGATGTGTTCAGTGATTTTAACGATTTTACGCCTGTCTCAAGTGACAGCTATTTATATGCATTTTTAACTTATGATAAATTGAGTGCGGGCCTGTGGAGCAATTCCGAGGCAGAAAACGACAAGCGTATCAGGCTGCACAACAGTGCGGAAACTATGAGCTTAACCAGCGCTCCCTGGTATTATGAGCGGGGTGCCGCTGCGGCTGCAAAAACAGCATATGAATTTCCGGCAAAGAGTGAGCTGCCTTGTGCAAAGGTGGCCATAGCAGGAGATTTAAATGGTGATGGTAAGCTTGACTGGAATGACGGTGCATTGGCATACCGTTCTATCATGAACTACCCCCAGGGCTCCGAAGTCGTAAAGGAAATGGTGAACCACAGGATCGTCATGAACTATGCAGGCATGGCACCTAACCCCTATCTGAAAACTGCAGATAATGTGAAAAAGGTATATATGGCAACGGACGGCCTGTCACAATCAATTTTATTAAAAGGATATGGAAATGAAGGCCAGGATTCTTCCAACTCTGAATATGCAGACATTGCTGAACATCAGGGCGGCTTGGAAGACTTCCAAAAACTACTTCAGATGTCCCACAAATATAACACCGAAGTTGGTATCAACATCAGTGCACAGGAAACATATCCAGAATCAGCTTCCTTCAGTGAAAAGATAGTAGCAGATCTGGCAGCATTAAAGGCAGATGCAGCTAAGCAAAAAGATAATTTGGACTTCATCTATCTGGATGTGTGGTACCAAGATTCCTGGGAAACCAGACGTGTGGCAGAAGAAATCAACTCTCTTGGATGGCGTTTTACGACTGAATATAGCGCCCAGGGAGAATACGACTCCGCATGGCAGCACTGGTCAACTGATGCAGTATCCGGCGGAGCAGGAGCGAAAGGCTTAAACAGCGATATCATCCGTTTTCTGAGAAACGATCACAAAGACTCTCACGTATTGAATTATCCAAGCTTTGGCGGGACAGCGGACAATCCGTTGCTGGGTGGTTACAGATTATACGGATTTGAAGGCTGGGGCCAAGATCAGAATTTTAATAATTATATCAAGGGAACCTATAATGAAAATCTGCCGACCAGATTCCTTCAGCACTACTACGTGACGAAATGGGAAAACTATGCCGATGATGAGACCGGAAAAACCACATCTCCGGTTGGAAATCATGAAAAAGAGATTACCTTAAAGAACGATGCCGGGGATACCGTTGTTGTAACAAGAAATGAAAAACAAAGAAATGACTCTAATATTGAGCGCACTATTACCCTGAACGGCAAGGTTGTATTAAACGATGTTACCTATCTGCTTCCCTGGACAGACGTGGAAAATAAAGAAGAAAAGCTGTACCACTGGAATCTGGACGGCGGCACCACAACATGGGATCTGCAGGACGGATGGAAAAGCCTTGGCACGGTAATTATATATGAATTATCCGATCAAGGACGTATCAATAAGAAAACAATTAACGTTTCCGGCGGAAAGGTTACTCTGGAAGCAAAAGCAGCTACCCCATATATCCTTGTAAAAGATAGCACTAATATGGATGATATCCGTATCGTAGATAAGATCAATACTTAGAAGAGAGGAAAGGGGATGTTGCATGTTGGTAGTAACAGAGACCGGAGTAAGGTTATGAACAATTATGAAACCTATATCGGAATGAGGTTCGGGCAGTTAACGATCCAGGCGGTGTTCCGAAATCCCAAGGGAGCGTTGAAGTGCCGCTGCCGGTGTGACTGCGGGAATATAACAGAAGTATACTTGCACAATGTAAAAGCCGGCCGTACAAAGAGCTGCGGGTGTCAGGAAGAGGCGAACCGCAGAAAATTCAGGGATATCACAGGGCAGCGGTTCGGGAAACTGACCGCCCTGTCCCCGACCAAAGAACGGTGGTACGGAAATGTGGTGTGGGAATGCCGGTGTGACTGCGGAAACCTTTATTACCAGAGCGTAAGGAATCTGGTACAGGGATTTTCCAAACATTGCGGTTGTCAAAAAAGAAGGGGGAAGTCCGTGGATTTCCGTGACCTTACCAGCCAGAGATTCAACCGTCTGACTGCCCTTTCCCCCACCGAAAAGCGGACCGGCAGCGGCTCCGTGATCTGGAAGTGTATCTGTGACTGTGGGAAAGAGGCCAAAGTGTCGGAAACGGCACTGGTGCATGGCAGCCAGATCAGCTGCGGCTGCCGGATGCATGAGTTGGGGAAAGAACTGTCGGGTCATCTGCATTTCATCGACGGAACGTGTCTTGAATTCCTGAAACGGAAGCAGCGCAGTGACAACAGCAGCGGCTATACTGGGGTTTACCGGATGAAAAACGGGAAGTATAAAGCTGTGATCACCTTTAAAAAGACCCGGTATTATCTTGGGACGTATGATACCTTTGAAGAAGCGAAGCAGGAACGGCAGAATGCAGAACTACGTTATCATCAATCGTTTCTGGAAGAACATCACAGAGCATTGTTGTCATCAAAATCAAATATTGAACATGAGGAGTAACAGCCAGTTCCGTAAAGGATGGTATAATTGGCATGAGTTATACCATCCCTATAGATATTTTTAGAATAAAATACACTGCTATATTTTTTGCCATAGTTATGGTATAATGAATAAAATTGGAAATTAAAAGAAAATAAAGATAGATACAAATCTCAAATTACGTTAGCTAAAAATAGAATAAAAGCATTAGAACTCGCTAATTATTTGATAAAGAAATCAATCAATAGTTGAATGGTTGAAGCAAACAGAATAAATAGAATATCAAGCCAACTATCCATAATCGGTAGTTGGTTTTTTCTTGCAGCAAATGATTATTACCGGCAAGTCATTTTGATTTGTCTTAGTCTTATAAAGGGGTATTAAAGATTCCGGATACTGAAATCAATAGTTTTACAAAAAAATATCGCCATCTTTAAGTAATGACGAAAAAGAATAATTGCAAAAGTTGTCGAACTATGTATGTTGGGATAATAATATCAGAATGATGTCTTATTGTCAACCGAAATATTCATGGATTTTATTGTGAAGGCAGCGCTTCTGGTCTTTTTGAACGCTCCACGACAGAGAAAAACAATCAAAACAGCAGGGATAGGGTAATACCAAAAAGAAACAAAAAACAAAATAATGAAAGCTATCATTTTATGCGCCGTCAATTGCGCCGTCAATGGACGGACATACAACGTGGAGAAAGGAAGGGATTTTTACATGGCAAAGCGTGGGGAAAACATATACAGGAGAGAAGACGGTCGGTGGGAAGGGCGGTATATCAAAGGACGCCGGTCTGATAGGAGACTGATCTACGGTTATGTGTATGCCAGAAAATACAGTGACTGTAAAGAAAAGCTTGACCAGGCCAAAGCAAAGCACCGGTATGTGCGGGATGCGGTGAAGAAATGCGGGACGGGAACGGTTGGTGACTTCCTCAGATACTGGCTCTACAATATCGCAAAGCCCCAGGTAAAAGTTTCCACCCTCAGTAATTACGCCGCCATAATGGAGAAATGGCTGCTGCCATTTTGCGGGAACAAAAAGCTGCGTGAGATCGGAAAGGAGGATGTCCAGCGTTTTATCGGCAGCCTGCCGGGGCAGGGGTTGTCTCCGGGGACGGTGCGCAATATCTACAGCGTCCTGCATACGGCGATGAAAAAGGCAAAGGAGTATGATTATGTATCTGTAAATCCCTGTGAGGGAATCTGTCTGCCTAAAATGGAGAAGAAAGAGGCACGGCTGTTCACGCTGCAGGAACAGAAGGCCTTGGAACAGGTGGCAAAAGAGAACAAAAACGGGTTTGCCATACTCCTTGCCAGTTACACCGGTCTGCGTGTGGGGGAGATCTGCGGGCTGACCTGGGAGGATGTAGATTTAAAGAACGGGGTGCTCCATGTCTCCAGGACCATCCGGCGGGTCCAGTGCCATGACCCGGCGGCCGAGACCAAGACCGTATTGATCACGGGCAGTACCAAAAGCGACCGGTCCAGACGCACCATCCCGCTTCCTTCCTGTATCCTCAAACTGTTTGGGGAGCACCAAAAAACTTCTGCCGGGGAATATGTGTTTAGCTGTCAGGGGCATCCGCTGGAGCCGCGCATCCTGCAGTACCGGTTTAAAGTCCTGTTAAAGAAAGCGGGACTTGCAGACATCAACTTTCACGCACTTAGGCATACCTTTGCCACAAGATGTATGGAGCTGTGCTTTGACATTAAGACGCTGAGTGAGATCTTGGGTCATGCGTCAGCCAAAATGACCCTGGACCGGTATGGGCACAGCCAGATGGAGCATAAGCGTTCCGTTATGAATACCCTGAACGAGTTGTTTGCCCGCTCCGCATAAAGTGAAACTTCATTCAGCGAGGGTTTTTTACTTCCGCTGAATGTTTAGATAGAATCAATGAATCCCAATAATACTTAAAACGTGAAAAATGATTTTACGGCTGTTTGCCATGCCCGGAAATAAAAAAGCAGAAGGCTCCCTTTGGGGAACCCGGTGTTTTTTTATTTCCGGATTTTTTATGTCTAATTATTCCGGTTTTCACCTGATATACTTTTGATTTTTAAGGGCTGGCAAGGATAAGCCGTCAACATCCTAGTCAAAACAGACGAAAAGCCTTGACGTACCAGCAAAATAGAGAAATGGATCATCATTACTTAAATTTGACGAAGGCAGGGTGAAATATATCTTATATCATAATATGCCTCATTATAACATGTTTTATCCCGGAAAAGCTACGGGATAGCTGCATCAAAAATTAAGGGAGATTATTGCGATGGAGGTGAGGGAATGAAGATAAAACAGAGTACTTTTTATGCATTCAGGATTCTATACAGGATTGACAAGGGGGAGAACCGGGTGGTCACCTCCCAAGAGATTGCTAAAAAGGAAGGGTATTCTCCGGGAATGATTTTGAAAATCTTACGCGTAATGGGGCAGAATGGCATAGTCCGGGCACATCAGGGGAGAGGACAAGCCGGCGGTGGTTTTTCTTTGGAGAAAAGCATTGATGAAATCACGTTTTTAGAGATTGTAAGGATAATGGAAGGTGTTGATATATGTGCCAACCTTAATGAAGCATCCCGTGAAAAAGAAACGCAGGTGTTTTTAATCTGCAGCCGGATGAATGAAGAGCTGGAGATGCTGCTTTCCAAATATACCGTCCGGGATATGTTTGAGTCCGGTGAGACAGGGGGGCTTTTAGATGTAGTCTGAGCAAACCGGCTGGGTTGTCAGCGCACGGTGATTCCGCTCATAAATCCCAGCGGGACCAGCCTATACTGTGATCAGTATGAAGAGAAGGGGAAGGATTCAGAAGGCTGAAATAGAAATCAGATAGATGGAGGTAGAGAAAGAAGATGCAAGGAAAAAAGGAATTTAGAAAAATCAGACCGCTTTTATGTCTGTTTTTGGTGATGGTTCTGTTGAGTGTCATGATTCCGGCGGAATCTGCTCTGGCTATGGAAAGCGAGACCGCGCAGGAGGTAGAAGAGAGTACCGAGATGACAGAGGATACTGAAGCAGCTCCAGAACAGTATGGCGATACGGAGCCTGATAATGAGGACTTGGAAAATCCCGTATTAGGTCCTGAGGAACAGGAAGAAGTTTCAGATAATACAGAGCCTGTCAGCTATGCAAACAGCATTAGTGGAATCATCTGGATGGATGCAAACGAAGATGGAGTATACGACAGCGACGAAGCTTCGGCTGCCGGTTATGAAGTGTCCCTGTATTTATCATCGGATACCGGCAATGCGGTAAAAACAACGACTACCAATGGAGAAGGGGAATATATTTTTGAGAATATTGAGCCGGGAGGTTATGTAGTCGGTGTAAAGTCTGAAATTATTAATGAAACTGAATATCTGCTGCCGCTAAAAGGTTACAGTGGTGATAATCAATTCAAAATTGCCGATGATTATATAAATGCTTATTCAAATATACTTACCGTAGATGAGGATTCCGTCATAGCTGATATTAATGCCGGAATGCGGAGGCCGCCAAAGATAACTCCGTTTGCAGCGTACACTATTGATGTCAGTGCGCCCGCAGCGGGTACCGGCTATACCTATTCTTCTGGTACGATTACTTTTACCTCCGGTGCCAGCGCGCACAACTATACGATAACAGGGACGTCGACATCTGTAACAATAGTGGTACCCTCTGGCGTAACGGTGAATATGACGCTTGACGGAGTTGATTTGAGAGTAGGAAGATCTCCGATTGATGTGTATGGAGTGGCAAATATCATTTTGAAGGGTGCAAATACAGTGAGGAGCACCTATGGAACGGTAGGCGCTAGTGGTCATGCGAATGCAGCAATCTATGTAGACCCCGGTGGAACGCTTACCATAGACGAAGTGAGCGGCGGCAGCGGCTCCTTGACCGCTACAGGTGGTGCCCGTGGCGCGGGAATCGGCGGTGGTTATCATGCTACTGTTACTCCTCCTAGTTACAATATTTATGGTGAAACCGGTAGGATCATAATCAATGGTGGTACGATAAATGCTCAAGGAGGTTCACCGCAGGCCGCGGGAATCGGCGGCGGCGCGGGTGGTCGCGGCGGTAATATTACGATTACCGGCGGAACCGTGACGGCCACTGGCGCCGGCGGCGCTGCAGGAATTGGCGGCGGTTATCATGGAGACGGCGGTAATATTACGATTACCGGCGGAACCGTGACAGCCATTGGCGGCAGTACTGGTAACGGTGCTGCAGGAATTGGCGGCGGCTATGGCGGTACAGCCGACAGCATTGAGATCAGCGGCGGCACAGTAACGGCCACAGCCAGCGGAACCAATACCTGTGGCGCGGGAATTGGCGGCGGCGACATGAGCGGCATCACCAGAGGAGGCGGAACCATTTTCACCGGCAGTATTATGATCAGCGGCGGTACGGTAGTGGCAAGTAACAGTCTAAGCAATGCTGCAGGAATTGGCAGCGGCCGCATAGGGACTCAAAGCAACTACGTGACGGATATTGAAATCAGCGGCGGCACAGTGACAGCTACCGGAGGTGGCGGAAGTAGCGGAAATGATATTGGCAGAACTGGGGATACGGTGATCTTTGTCGGTGGATCGATCCTGCCTACTCATGGTGATTCTTATGTGCTTTCACCTACCAACGGTACAAACGGTCCGGACCCGGTCGGTATGCTGACTTTCAGTGGTTATTCGCCTAGTGCGTCTTTTTCCATCAATGCAGGCGGTTCGACCAGCAATTATACTTACAATGCCAATGCCCATCCGGATGGAAATGTCTACGTATGGCTGGCTTATCCGGCTGCTTTTACCGACTCTGCCAGCAGCAGCATTACTGCGGCGGTGGTCAGTGCACCATCAACGGTCACATCGCCGTCAAGCAGTACGGCAGTCTTAAATGGTACCTATTACTTAAATAATACTTATGCGGTAGCAAACGCATACTTTGAATATGGAATGACCACAAGTTATGGCAGTACGGCATCCGCTTTGGTAAGCAATACCGGTCTGACGGGTCAGTCCCCGGAAAGCAGTACGATAACCGGATTATCACCGGGAACAACTTACCATTACCGCTTCGTAATAGAAACCGGACCGTTAGGTTCCATAACCGTTTTCGGCGAGGATAAGACATTTACTACCCCGGCCTTGAAACCATCATTGGATGCAGCCCATGATGTGACCGGCAATACAACGGCGACGCTGTATGGTATCTATGACTTAAACGGCGGAACTTTCACCAATGGTAAATTTGAGCTTTCCACGACCGGTACCGGAGGTCCATGGACGACGCTGACGGATACGTCAACACCGACAGTTTCAGGAGGTACGGGCGTGACGGCAAACACGGCGGCCCTGGATAATTCAAACACCATGCCATCTGTGAACCTCACTAACTTGACACCAAACACTATCTATTACTATCAGTTCACAGTTACCAACAGCGAGGGGACCAGTGCAGTGACCGGGAGCTGGCGCCAGTTATCAACGACAGATCTGAAGATTAATAAAACAGTGACCGGGACATATGGCGATCCGAACAAGGCATTTGAGATTACCATTACGCTGGAAGACAGCGGTGTACCAGTGACCGGTACCTATGCCTATACCGGTTCCGCCATCAGCGGTGTGACTGCTCCCGCAAATGGCAGCATTACTTTTAATGCATCCGGACGGGGAATCATCCATCTGATGCATGGACAGACGATTACCATTACAGGGCTCCAACAGGGATATATCTGTACGGTGCAGGAAACCGACGCAGCGGTCACCGGCGGCCTTTATACAGCCACTTATAGCGGCACCGGTACGGTGTCCGGGCCGGGTGACAGCTGCTCTGAAACGCTGGGAGCCGCAACAGCAAACGTGTCCATTCAAAATGACCGCAATACAGTTCCGACAAGCGGACTGAGCGGAACCAATTACCGGCTGACAGCAGTGGGAGTTCTGACCGTTCTGACTATGGCACTGACCATTCTTTGGAGTTATTACCGCAGAAGGAAGTGCCGGTGAAACAGCTGAGAAAGCAGGAGGAAATGTCCATAGAGCGATCCGCTCGGGAGAAGCAAGAATCCAAAGAGCAGCATACCTCGCTCTTTGGAGAGATCCTGTATCTGTTGCGGAAGGTGCTGGTGATCGGAGGATTGCTGGTGCTCTGCGGAACCTTCCTGTTTGGCGCCGCCCGGAACACCGATCTGGGTATGGCTCCGGTGGTAAAGAGCGGTGATCTGGTATTTTACTTCCGACTGGATCAGCAGTATGCCGCTTCCGATGTGGCAGCGGTCAGAATCGGGGACAGCTTTCAGACCCGAAGAGTAATCGCTGTCGGCGGTGACACGGTGGATCTGACCGCTGAAGGTCTGTTGGTCAACGGCTATCTTCAGCAGGAGACAGACATCGTCGGTGAAACGCTGCCATATACCGATGGGATTACCTTCCCCGTCGTTCTGGAAGAGGATCAGATATTTCTGTTAGGGGACAACCGGGAACACGCCGCTGACAGCCGTCTGTATGGTGCTGTGGAGGTGAAGGATACACTGGGAAAGGTGGTACTGCTCCTGCGGCGCAGAAATATATAAAGGCTTCGGCAGCGGATGAAAAAGAGCATCAAAGGGTATAAACGCAAGAAGGGAGGCAAGCCTGACTTCTTAGCGCTTTATATAGATAAAAATAAACCATAAAAGGAGAGAATCAGAATGAGAAACGAATCAAAAAGAAGAATACAAAGCAGAATGATTGCCGGGATGCTGGCGATGCTCCTGTGCCTGGCCACATCTGTGACGGCGCTGGCGGGAACCGGAGGAATAGCAGCCAATCCGCAGAAGGCGGTGCTTACCAAAAACCTGCGGTATGCAGATGGAGCAGGGTTATCAACCCCCACGGCCGGTTTTACCTTCACGTTTACGCCGGTAAGTCTGGATGGCAGCAGTGCCGCTGCAGATTTAGCAGCAATGCCGGTGATCGCTCCGGCAGCTCTTAGTTTCTCCGGTGGGGATACTGCTGCCTTAGTTGGCGGCATGCAGCAAGTCAGTAAAAACGTTGATGTGCTAAGTGGCATTACCTGGTCAAGAACAGGTGTCTACGAGTATACGGTCACTGAGAATGCCACCGGTTTTACCCCGGGCTCAGGAGAGTCGATGATCTATTCCCAGGCACAGTTTACACTGTACGTAGTGATCGCCTATGATTCCGTAACCGGCACCTATTTCCCGGAACAAACCTATACGGAGAAAACCCAGGATGACGCCGGCGGAACCGCTACCGGAAAAGGCGATCCGGATGATACAAGCGATCCAACATATAACTTTATTTTCACCAATATATACACCAGACAGGGCGGCAGCACACCGGGTTCTGATGCTCTGACAATTACCAAGACCACCACCGGAACCGGTGCTGACCCGACCAAACAGTTTACCTACACATTAACAGCAGATGATTCCGGGACAGGGGTGCTCGCAGCCGGAACTTATACCGGAACCTATACCCCTGCAGGTGGTACACCAACCCCGGTATCCCTGACAGCAGACGGTGTTACGCCATTATCTTTTACACTGGCATCGGGAGATATGCTTGTAATTGATGGTGTGCTTGCAGGCACTACGTTTGAAGTAGAAGAGACCGGAGCGACGGCCTACATACCGTCTTATACCGGAATCGTAGGGAATAGTGTTTCAATCAGTGACACTGGTACCGTTGCAGCCAATCTTGACACCGGTACCCAGACCATCGGTGCGATCAGTAATGAAGTCAATTACACCAATACCTATGATAACTCCCTGATCCCGACCGGAGTCCTGAATAATATTGTTCCGGTGATTGTTTTGATTGCAGCAGCTGTTCTTGGTTTTATTGCCTTTGCAGCAAGCAGCAGACGGAAAGGCAGCTGTTAAAGAGCTGTGAATGAGGCGTGGTATTTGCGGTTCGGACGAAAGGGAATCCGGCTTCTGGACAGCATCATCAATTTGATGGTGCTGCTCCTGTTTCTTGCCGGGACGGCTGTTGGGGTCTACGCCCTCTGGGACTCCCGGCAGCTTTATCAGGAGGCCGAAGCAGAACGCTATGAACAGTATAAACCGACAGCCGGGGATAATCTGACGTTCAACCAGCTCAGGCAGATTAATCCTGATGTGTTTGGATGGCTGACCGTGTATGGGACCCATATTGATTACCCGCTGGTCCAGGGAGAAGATAACGTCACCTATGTCAACACCAGTGTGACCGGAGAATCCTTACTATCGGGCAGTATTTTTCTGGATTACCGCAACCGGCAGGATTTTTCTGACTTTAACAGTATCATCCATGGGCATCATATGGAACGGCAGATCATGTTTGGTGATATCGGGCAGTTTGCCCAAAAAACTTATTTTGAAGAGCATCAATATGGAAACCTTTATGTGGACGGGCAGGATTATGGCATTGAGTTTTTTGCTTTTCTGCATGCAGACGCCTATGACCGCACCATCTATAGTCCCGCCATCACAGGAGAGGGCCGGCAGGACTATCTGGAATACCTGCTGGATGCGGCCATGTACACCCGGCAGATCAGTGTGGGAACTTCGGATCATCTGGTGCTGTTAAGCACCTGTGCATCGGATGCCACTAACGGCAGGCATATCCTGGCAGGAAAGCTTGGTACGGCGGTAGAGGATCCCTTCCGGAAAGAGACCTCATGGGAATTCGGCGGCAGGAATCTGAGAGGGTGGCTGAGGCGGATACCGGTGTGGTTATGGGCAATTCTGTTGCTGGTGCTGTTGCTGGTAATTGTAAAGCGGAAAAAAGACCGCAAGAGAAAAGATGCATCAAATGAGCAGAAGAAGGAGAAGTGAGAAGATGAGCATATTTGAAAAAATACGGGAGAGACGGTTTCTGGTATGTATACTGCTGGCCTGCCTGTTTTCATTGGTATTCCCCCAGGCCGCCCGGGCGGCGTCCAATGATGTGACACTGGCGGTGGAGCAGGTATTTACAAAGCCGGACGGATCGGCAGCGGCAGATACCTTTACCTATTCCATGACGGCGCAGCAACCCGGCAGCCCTATGCCCGCCGGCAGCAGCGGGGACACCTGCACTTTTACCATTTCTGGTACAGATACGGTAAACATAGGGCCGGTCACCTACAGTATAAATGGTACCTACCGTTATGAGATCAAACAAACGGTGGTGTCTGTACAGACCGGCTGCACTTACGACAGGCAGGTGTATACGGTAGAGGTATATGCAGTGAATGCCGCCGGCGGCCTGCAGGCAGACATGGTCGTTTATAACGAGCAGGGTCTTAAGGTCTCGGCTATTACATTTGAAAACAGTTACGAACCGCTGGGCAGCGACCCTTCCATCATGGTCGACCCGCCGGTGAAGAAAACAGTGTCTGGCTCGCCCAGTGTGGACGGCACCTTTATCTTCAAGCTGGAAGCAGAGAACAAGTTAAATCCCATGCCTGCCGGCAGCACAGATGGTGTGAAGCGGATGACTATTGTAGGTCCGGGAGAGAAAGATTTTGGAACATGGAGCTATGCCAAAGCAGGAACTTATCATTATACCATCTCGGAAGTGAATAACGGCGAAACGAGCTATAGCTATGATACCACTGTTTACACCATCACAGACCGTGTAACCGATGTGGGTGGGCAGCTTACCGTGGCTCGGACGGTCACGAACGCCGCCGATAAGCCGGTGGACTCCTATGACTTTGTCAACAAGTACACTTCTGTCAAGGGAGCCGGTAATCCAAACGGCGGCGGTGGTATAGCCAATCGTATCAAGGGACCAAGAACCGGTGACGATGCCATGCTTGAGCTTTACCAGGCCATGCTTTTTATCGGCGGGACTGCGTTGATGGTTTGTGTGGTATACCTGATTATAAATCGGAAAAAAAGGGGCGTAAACGCCAACACTTAACAAAAAGATAACCACTGGCTGCGCAATACGGCGCGGTAAGCGGACTTTGGGAAGGCTGTGCATTAAGGAGTGAGGTTATGAACGATTATGAGACCTATATCGGAATGAGGTTTGGGCAGTTAACAGTCCAGGCTGTGTTCTGGGATCCAAAAGGCGGGGTGAAGTGCCGCAGCCGGTGTGACTGCGGGAAAGAAGCAGAGGTGTCGGAAACGGCATTGGTACATAGCAGCCAGATCAGCTGCGGCTGCCGGGTGCAGGAGGTGGGGAAAGAACTGTCCGGACATCTGCATTTCATCGATGGGACGTGTGTCGAGTTTTTGAAGCGGAAGCAACGCAGTGACAATAGCACCGGATATACCGGAGTCTACCGGATGGAAAACGGGAAATATAAGGCTGGGATCACCTTTAAAAAGACCCGGTATTACCTGGGGACGTACGATAGCTTTGAAGAAGCGAAACAGGAACGCCGGAATGCGGAACTACGTTACCATCAATCATTTCTGAAAGAACACCACAGAGCATTGCGGTCATAAAAATCAAATACTGAATATGAGAGTAGCAGGTGGTTCTGTCCGGGAATTGCCTGTTGTTTTTTATTTCCGGCCTTCTTTTTTAAGATTTTTAATGTGTTTGGTTATGTTTCTATTCATTAGGCGGGTATATATTCAAAAATAGAGGCTGTGTAGAGATGTAATACTTTGTAAAAAATGTTGACATGAATAAATCAATGTGATATCATGATGATATCAAAAAGATTAATTGTGTCTGGGGGAAAAAACATGAGTGAAAAAATTATAGGAACGCGGAAAAATGGTATGATGGCTTTGCTGATAAGCATATTACTCTATATTTTGGCTATTGTTGGTGCTATAGCAGGAGGAGTTGACGAGAATCTCATTATATTAATAATCAGCGTCGTATGGCTGTTTATAGGATGGATTCCTTTTATGGGACTAAAGGTGATAAAACCGCAGGAAGCACTGGTTTTGACTTTGTTTGGCAAGTATGTCGGAACCTTAAAGGATGCCGGTTTCTATTTCGTAAATCCATTTTGTACAGGGGTGAATCCGGCTGCAAAAACAAAGCTGGGCCAAAGCGGTGATGTAAAAGGGGCAATAGAGAAAATAAGTGTTCGTGCCTCGGGTGGTGCATCCGGTGAAATTGAGCTGACTAATAAGAAGATTTCACTAAAGATCATGACGCTGAATAACAGCCGGCAGAAAGTTAACGACTGTCTGGGCAACCCTGTGGAAATTGGAATTGCAGTTATGTGGCGGGTGGTAGATACGGCCAAAGCGGCATTCAATGTAGATAATTATAAAGAATATCTGTCCCTGCAGTGTGACAGTGCCTTGAGGAATGTTGTCCGAATATATCCTTATGATGTCGCACCGGGTGTAGATACTACCGGTGACGGGCTGGCGGATGAGGGCAGTCTGCGCGGCTCCAGTGAGATAGTGGCAGCGCGTATCCGTGAAGAAATTCAGCAGAAAGTGACCGAGGCAGGTTTGGAGATCATTGAAGCAAGAATTACCTATCTGGCCTATGCATCGGAAATAGCAGCAGTGATGCTGCAGAGACAGCAGGCATCTGCGATTATCGATGCAAGAAAGATGATTGTAGACGGTGCGGTCGGCATGGTCGAGATGGCGCTGGAGCGTTTGAATGAAAATAATGTAGTGGAATTGGATGAAGAGCGAAAGGCCGCCATGGTATCGAACCTGCTGGTTGTACTATGTGGTAATCATGACGCTCAGCCAATCGTAAATTCCGGAAGCTTATACTAATACGGGAGATGCAATATGGGAGAGACACAGAAAAAACAAGTTCCGCTCAGGCTGTCTGCAAAATTATATAATGCCATTTCTGCATGGGCGGAAGATGATTTTCGTTCTGTTAATGGGCAGATAGAATATTTGCTGACAGAGTGCGTCAAACAGAGAAAAAAAGATGGGAAATATGTATCTGAGGAGCTGGATAAGCCTTTGGAGCTGGATATTTAGTTTAGGAGATATTGATAATAATCAACATTCTTTTTGGGAAGAATCAAAAAAGCAATTCTGCAATATGTTTCTTTGAACATAAGCAGGATTGTTTTTTTGCATTATAAAAAGCTGCTGATTTGTTCGAAATTTCATGCTATACTGAGATAGACAAAAACAAGGAATTTTCAGATTCCATTGTAGAAATAATATCAAAAGGAGCGAGACATAGATGTGGTTAGAAACAGAAAGACTGATTCTTCGTCCGTGGTATTCCTCGGATGCAGAAAGTTTATATGAATATGCCAAAGACCCGGAAGTTGGACCGATTGCAGGATGGCCGCCACACACCAGTGTGGGGAACAGCCGAGAGATTATTAAAGATGTATTATCCGTTGATGAAACATATGCTGTGTGCTTAAAAGAAGATAATAAGGCAATCGGCAGTGTCGGACTGATGATTGGAAATGCCAGCAATCTTGACCTTATGGATACAGAGGGTGAGATCGGATACTGGATTGGCGTGCCGTTTTGGGGGAACGGTTATATCCCGGAAGCAGTAAAAGAGCTTATTCGTCACGGCTTTGAGGATTTGAAGCTGGATAAAATCTGGTGCGGATATTTTGATGGGAACATCAAATCCAAGCGTGTGCAGGAGAAATGTGGCTTTACGTATCATCATAGCAATAGAGATGTTTATTGGAAACTAATGGATGATATTCGTACCGAGCATATCACTTGCCTTGTCAGAGAGAAATGGAGATGTGGTTTGTCCATGGACAAAATAACACGGGAAGATGCAATTGAAGAATTATCGTTGATGCTGATGTATCTAACGAGATTTCAAGATAATAATAAATTCTGCAGATATATGGAAGTAACTTGGAAGGGATATGATTTTGAAGCAATGGATCAGCTTGAGAATAAAGACCTGATCATACAGCAGAATAAAAGTAAATGTGCATATCTGACTGAGAATGGCAAGGAACATGCCAGGAAGCTTTTGCAGAAATATCAGCTGCCAGATAAGGATATCTATGAAAGGTTTGAGTTTAGAAATATCAGATTAGAGGAGGCCGAAGAAGCTGCCGAGATTGAACGTGTTTGTTTTCCATCCAATGAAGCGTGTTCAAAGGAAATGATTTTGGAGCGTGCCGCAAGGGCTTCGGGATTATTTTTGGTAGCAATTGATAAGTATACAGGTAAAATGGCCGGATTTATAAATGGGCTCTCTACGGATGAGCATTCCTTTAGAGATGAATTTTTCACGGATGCAAATCTGTATGACCCGAATGGCAGAAATATCATGTTGTTAGGTTTGGATGTGCTTCCGGAGTATCGCAGGCAGGGCTTGGCACGAGAGCTTATGTACCACTATCTTCGCCGGGAAAGTGAAAAGGGGAGAAGCATGATCCTGCTGACATGTATACAGTCCAAGGTAAAGATGTATAAGAAGATGGGATTTCGTGATGAAGGAATCGCGAATTCTACCTGGGGTGGAGAGCAGTGGCATGAGATGAGTTGTGTGATTGGATAATTATTTGGCAATGTTTGAGGAGTATGATAATAAACATAGAAGCACAATATTATATTAAAAGCGATATGGAATCCTATATGGGAACATATCGCTTTGATTTTTGCTTTTGTTTTTTATTTGTCCATATCGGTATTATATTACATGAATAATTTTACAGAAAAAAGAGAAAGAATAAGTAATAATAAAGTGAAACTTATTCTATTTCAGAGGTAAAGAAAATGGATCTATCGCACAATCATGATAATCAGGTTATATTAGATTTTTCAGATAAATTACAAGTAAATATCAATCATCTGGAGCAGCTTTTTGATAATTGCAATGATTATATAAAACGGAAATTAACAATCGGCGGCATTAACAAAGCAGACGTATATTTGGCATACACAGATAATATGGTAGACAGAACTTTATTAGAGTACAGTATCATTAAAAATCTGTTATTCAAAATGGAGAATATGCCCGTCGAAGGAAAATATGAGCACATTATTAAATATGGATTACAGACGGCAGATTTTAAAGAAGTTCTTACAATGGACGATGTATCGCAGTCTGTTATATCCGGTGATGTGGTCCTGCTTATCGATGGCTATCAGAAAGGTATCGCCATTTCCCTTAAAAATTTTCCGGGCAGAGGGGTTCCGGAAGTTGATGCGGAAGTGACGATCAAAGGTCCCAAAGACAGCTTTGCAGAAAGTATCGCAATCAACACTGTTCTGATCAGACGCCGTATCAAAGATACTCATTTAAAAATGGAACCCCTTCAGATCGGCATCCGAAGCAGGACTTCCGTTACACTGGCATATATCTCAGGCATCGCAGATGATGAATTAATTGAAGAGGTAAAAAGGCGGTTTGACAGTTTTGTCATTGACGGTGTTTTTGATATCGGTATGCTGGAGCAATTAACAGAGAAAGCCTGGTATTCACCCTTCCCACAGTATCAATCCACAGAGAGACCCGATAAAGCTGCATCGGCATTAATGGAAGGAAGAATTGCCGTGATTGTTGACAACTCACCAATGGTTCTTTTGCTTCCCGTCACTATAAACTCCTTCTTTCAGGCATCCGATGATTACTACCGCAGCTGGCAGATTGCTTCTTTTATGCGGATACTTCGTTATATAGGGGGCTTCTTTGCCGTCACACTTCCAGCACTCTATATCGCTGTCTGCAATTATCAGCTGGAAATGATTCCAACACCATTAGTATTATCTTTTGCAGCAGCAAGGCAGGGCGTTCCTTTTTCGATTTTAATGGAGGTTATCATTTTACTGCTGGCATTCGAACTGCTTACAGAAGCCGGAATTCGTTTGCCTTCCCCGATGGGGAATACAATCGGTATTGTAGGCGGATTGATCATTGGCGATGCAGCTATCTCAGCAAACTTAGTAAGTCCGCTGGTTGTCATAGTCGTGGCTTTCACTGCTATTGCATCATTTACAATACCCAATGAGACATTTACCACAGCATTACGAATATCCAGATATCTAATGATTGCTCTGGCAGCGATTCTTGGATTATTTGGAATTGTTATAGGAATTATGCTGTTATTTATTCATCTTGCCGGACTAAAGAGTTTCGGGATACCTTATCTTTCTCCAATTGCTGCGAAAAGCAATGAAGATGGTACGATCAGGGATTCCATCATTAAATATCCTATTTTTAAAATGAAAAATCGCCCCATTTATGCAAACAAAGATGAAAAAGTAAGATTCAAGGAAAAATAGAATGAAATCAGGTTGGTGAAAATACATGTTCTCAAATAATGAAACTATATCGAATACACAATTAAAAAAGATGCTGATCTTTGATATGATCAGTATCTCCATTATGATCCTGCCGGGAATCGCTGCAGCCGGGGCCGGTAAGGATGGCCTTATCGCAATTATTCTGGGTTCTTTGTTAGCGGTTGTCTACAGCTTTTTCTTCTTGTATGCTTCGGGAAAAATAAAAGGGGAATATATAGAATTCAGCAAGAAAACAGCAGGAAAATTCCTGACTTATATTTTCGGTATCCTTTATATGATAAAACTCCTTTTTTCTTGCTGGTTTACCCTTTCACTCTTTTCAGAAATCATCAATAATACCCTTTTACCTGATACTAATATTAAAATCATTATCTTTTCTTTGATTTTTGTAAGCATTTATGCAGCCTCAAAAGGAATTGAAGTCAGGTCACGTATCACTGAGGTTTTCTTTTTTATTGTAATGATCCCGCTCATTATACTGTTTATATTAGGTCTTAAAAGAGTGGAATTCACCAATCTGTTCCCATTATTTACTGCCAATAGTGGAGACATGATAAATACAAGCTATTTTGTACTCTTAACATATTCAGCCGTGGAGATGCTAATGTTTACGATTCCTGTCCATACGGCTCCGGAGGATAAAGAAAAACGTTTTGGTAGTGTTATTAAAGCAGTAATCGCTGCAGCAGTAATGAACTTGATAGTTTTTATACTGGTACTAGGCCTATTGGGCCTTACCGGAGCCAGTCAGCAGCTTACATCTTCCATTACGATCATGCAGCTTATTCAGATTCCGGGTGGTTTCGTACAACGGCAGGATGCAATCATGCTTACGGTCTGGATGCTTAGTATTTTTACTGTTTTAAGTGCATATTTTTATTATCTGTTTAAGATAACAAGCAATTTCATTAGGATAAAAAATAAAAACGGTATGCTCATTATTTTCGGAATCCTATTCTTTTTGTTAAGCTTCATCAAGATTCCTGTTGAAACCATATTTCATTATTTCGGCAAATATATGACTTATATCGGTCTGCCCCAATCCATCTGCATACCATTGATTATTATCATTGCATCGAAAATAAAATCGGGGAAAGGAGTAACTTATGGAAAATCATCCGGCAAATAAAAAAACGTGCATCCATTATACTTTTATTTTCGTGTTTTCCCTCTCATGTATGCTTCTGTTTACCGGCTGTTCCAATATGGCGGAAGTCCAGGACAGGGATTTTGGACTGGCTTTAGGCATATCACTCACAGAGGAACAGTTCCAATTAACGTATGCGCTTCCGGACTTAAGCGCTCTTACCAATGAAAGCAAAACTGACAAAAATGAAAATAATAATGGGCATACCCGTACTTATACAGGCACCACATTCTCAGAGATTGAAGACCAATATAATCATGGTTCAAATAAGTTGTTGGATTATCGTCATCTGGAAGCGTTGATCTTAGATGAAACTATCAGTTCGTCTGTTGATAAACTGCCGGTTTTATTAGAATATTTAAGCAATAAATATGAAATTTCACATGATGTCCGAGTATTTTATTATCCTGGTGATGTTAAGAAACTCATAGAAGAGAAAGGGAAAATAAGCGGAAACATTGGAGATTATTTAAAAAAATTAGAAAATAACAATCAACGAAAGAATGGTCTGCCGTCGGTCACGATTGGAAATCTATTAGACAGCTATTATCAAAAAAAAGGTTTGGTAGTACCTTTACTTGAATCAACAGAAGATAAGCTGGCAGTAAATGGAGCCGCCGTATTCCAGAATTCTGTTTTCGTAAAGCAGCTGACCGATGAGCAGCTGAGTATCTATTATGTAATAAAAGGACTGGGAAAAGAGTTTAATTTTTATCAGAATGATTTGGTTTTTAAGTTAAAGGAAATAGATAGTAAATCCCGATACTTTTATAGAGATAATAAACCAGTCATTCAATTAACGATTAAGGGAACGGCCGAATTGATCTCTGTCCCTTCTGATCATACAGATGCAGATACTGAAATCAACAACTATTTGACAGACGCTGTTTTGAATCAGATAAATACTGGGTTTAAATCAGATAAAGTCGATTATATTAATTTATATGATGAAAGCAGTATAAAAAACAGGGATATCTGGCTGTCCTATCAGAATAGACGCATTGATTTTATTAATGATGCTGTTATTGAATTAAATATGGATATTCAAATACAATAAAAATCCGATGACTTAGCAAACTCTAATACCTCCGCCTCTGCAAGCGGCAGGATAAGAGCTGCTAAGTCCCTGGATTTGGCAGTATTTATGACAAAAGGGGGATTTTGGTATTTTAATCTATGGGATTTTGTGATATGCTCGAATAATAAAGTGAAACTTAGTTCAAAGGGAGTGTAGTAATGAATATGTTTTTGGTATTTATGATACCTTTTATAGGAACGACAGCAGGAGCGGCCTGTGTTTTTTTTATGAGAAAGAATATCGGACAGAATTTACAGAAGGTCTTACTGGGATTTGCTGCCGGAGTTATGGTTGCAGCAGCAGTGTGGTCGCTTCTGATCCCCAGCATAGAAGCATCCCAGGAAATGGGTGTGTGGGCATTTCTTCCAGCCGCCGTTGGCTTCGCCGGAGGAGTTGCCTTTTTACTGTTGATGGACTGGTTGGTACCCCATCTGCACCTTGAACACGATAAACCGGAAGGGCGCAAAAGCTCATTGTCCAAATCCACCATGCTGGTGCTGGCAGTAACCCTACATAATATTCCAGAAGGTATGGCCGTCGGCGTTGCTTTTGCCGGCATGCTGTCAGAGGACAGCGGCGTTACCCTGGCTTCCGCGCTGGCACTCTCAATCGGAATTGCAATCCAAAATTTCCCCGAGGGAGCAGTAATTTCCATGCCCATCAAGAATCAAGGCATGACTAAGAGCCGGGCATTTCTTATGGGGATGCTTTCCGGGATAGTAGAACCGATTGCAGCTTTTGTAACTGTTATGCTATCATCCTATATGATACCAGCACTTCCGTATCTGCTGGCATTTGCCGCCGGTGCCATGATATATGTGGTGGTCGAAGAACTGATTCCGGAAGCTTCAGAAGGAGAACACTCTAATATTGGCACAATCGGATTTGCAGCAGGTTTTCTGATCATGATGATTTTAGATGTAGCTTTAAGTTGAAAAATCCAGAGAACCAGATTCTGCCAATATCCCGCGAGGTATTTTTTGTGAGTGAAGCAAAGCGGAAGTCACAGAAAATCCGAGGATTGCCGGCGCGAAATTATGCAGAATGCATAATTTCTGTGCATCCCTGTTACAGTTCAGCCGAAGGCTGAACTGTAACTTGCTATTCTCATTTTACCGTGGTAAAATTAAAATTAGTTTCTAATGCGCAAAATATAAAAGGAGAAAATCTATGGAAATGAAGAAAGAATTTGAACAATTACTGAATGATTTGTGCGTTGACATCGAAGAAACATTAGCCAGGTTAAGCAACAATGCCATGTTGCTGGAACGTGTAATGTTGAAATTTATACAGGATGATAAATTACCGGAACTTGAGCAGGCAGTGAACAACTGGGATCCGAAAGTGTGCGAACAAATTGCCCATACCTTGAAGGGAATCAGCGGCAATTTAGGCATGGCAGCACTGTGCAGATATTGTGATAATTTTGTACAGAATATCAGAAAGGGAGACCGCGAAGCTGCTGTTGCAGAGTATGCCTTATTAAAAGAGGAATATATCAGAGTATATAGTTTGATCAAAGAATATGCATGCTGAGAATAGTGACAAAAGGGGGATATCATGCCACACGATAAGAAAATCCTTATTGTAGAGGATGAAGAAATCAACAGAGCCATTCTAAACGAAATGTTTTATCGTAACTATGATGCACTTGAAGCCACCAATGGTCAGGAAGCGCTGGAATTGATTGAACAACACAGAGATTCCATTGCGGTTATATTGCTGGATGTAATAATGCCTGTTATGGATGGTGTTCAGTTCATGGAAGAGATGCATAGAAGGGATTGGATTAAAGACATACCAATCGTCCTGATTACGGCAGAGGTGTCAGATAAATTATCCATTCAAAGCTATGAGTTTGGAATTTCTGACGTGATCAGCAAGCCTTTTAATCCATATATTGTAAAGCTGCGCGTGGGAAATATCATTGAGTTGAATAGTTACCGTAAGAATCTGGAACAGGTGATTCATGACCAGACAATTGAGCTGCAGATTCAGGCGGAAAAATTGCGTCAGTCAAACTCATTCTTCATTGAGGCATTAAACACAGCGGTGGAATTCCGGGATAATGAGTCCGGGATGCACATTCAACGTATTCGTGATATTACCAGACTATTTTTATATAATGTGTCAGAACGTTATCCGGAATACAGCGTTTTAAGAAAAGATGCTGATCTGATATGCGATGCTGCAGCGATGCATGATATCGGTAAGATTGCCATTCCGGATGCGATATTACTGAAGCCTGGCAGGTTAACCAAGGAAGAGTTTGATATCATGAAAACCCACTCCCTAAAAGGCTGTGAGATTCTTGACAAACTCAGTATTGAGAATTCTGAATTATTGGGATATTGCTATGACATCTGCCGTCACCACCATGAAAGATGGGATGGAAGAGGCTATCCGGATGGGCTTTCAGGCAATAACATCAGCATTTGGGCGCAAATTGTATCCATTGCGGACGTATATGATGCGTTAGTGAGCAAGCGAGTATATAAAGATGCCCGTTCTCATGAAAAAGCCTTGGAAATGATCATAAACGGTGAGTGCGGAGTATTTAATCCAATGCTTCTGGATTGTCTGGAGGAAATGGCACAGCTTCTTCGAACAGCATATGAGGATGGGGAAATATTCGAGAACTCTCTGGCAAAGAGGGATGTGTCACAGACTGGCCTGTTAAAACAAGCTGATTCTTTCCAGCCGGTGGAAGATAATGCTGATCGGGTGATGCGGTTGCTGGAGATCGAAAGAAAAAAACATCAGATTGCTGTGGAAACCGTTAGAGATATTCTGTTTGAATATGACAGGAAGACGGACTCCCTGCTTTTTGAGGAACGGTTTCAGAATATATTTAATAGAGATATTAAGTTTAAAGATGTGCAGAACACTCTGTTGGAGGATTCCATTTTTCCGGAAGAGTCTAAGACAGCAGTCAGGGAATTAATGGAATTTATGGCCGCACCGGAACAGTCTATTCGCCGTCAGCTGCAGATGCGCAGCGGTGATGGAACCTGTATGTGGTATGAGATTTACCTGTATGCTCTATGGGAGCGGGAAGAGGGACAACAGGTTTGTGAGCATATCATGGGTAAGCTGACTAACATTGAAAAATTGAAAAAAGAAGCTGCCGTATGGCAGGAAAAAGCTTTTCAGGATGATCTGACCGGCTTGTATAATATGGCGGGAGTCATGGAAAAAGCGGAAGAATTATTCGGCGGTTCGGCACAAAAGCGGGTGTGCTATTTTGTAGATATTGATAATTTTAAGGAAATCAATGACAAATTAGGATATTTAGGCGGAAATCAACTGCTGCTTTATCTTGCCGGCAAGATAAAGAACTGTTTTCGCTCTACCGATGTGATAGCCCATATTGGTGGAGATAAATTTATGATTTTGGCTGTTGATCTGCCGCAGCATTTGGTGACGATGAAGGCTGAGAAGTTATGTGGGATTTTCCGCTATGGTTATATGCACAATGACTGCAAAATGTCGATTTCAGCCAGTGTGGGAATTGCTTATTATCCTGAAGATGCAGCAGATTATGAGTCTTTGTTTCAATGTGCGGATGCAGCGCTGCGCCAGGCAAAACAAAAAGGAAAAAATGGTTATGCATATTATAAGAGTTAGTAGACAGGAGGAAGAATGAAAGACATAAAGATTACAGACTCAATTCGATATATTGGTGTGGATGACAAAACAATAGATTTATTTGAAAGCCAGTACGTTGTACCCAATGGCGTATCTTATAATTCTTATGTTATTTTAGATGAAAAAGTTACCGTTATGGATACTGTGGATGCAAGGGCTGCCCAGGAGTGGTTGAATAACTTGGAAGAAGTGTTAAAAGAACGGGAAGCAGATTATCTGGTAGTATCCCATATGGAGCCGGATCATGCGGCAAGTATCCAGGTGCTGGCAGAAAAGTATCCGCAGATGAAGCTGGTAGGCAATGCAAAAACTTTTAAGATGATTGCACAGTTTTTTGATATCGACTTGACTGACCGCTGTGTTACGGTAGTGGAAGGGGATACACTTTCCCTTGGTGCTCATACACTGCATTTCGTAATGGCACCGATGGTGCACTGGCCGGAAGTTATGGTAACTTATGAAGCATCGGAGAAAATACTATTTTCAGCTGATGGATTCGGCAAATTTGGTGCCTTGGATACCGAGGAAGACTGGACTTGCGAAGCGAGAAGATATTATTTCAATATCGTGGGAAAATACGGTGCACAGGTACAGGCACTGTTAAAGAAAGCAGCAGCACTTGATATTGCAATGATATGTCCTTTGCATGGCCCGATTTTGAAGGAAGACTTAGGATTTTATCTGGAAAAATATAATATCTGGAGCAGCTATCAGGCAGAAGATGATGGTGTATTGGTTGCTTATGCATCTATTCATGGCAATACAGCAAAAGCAGCTAAAAAGCTGGCTGAGATATTGTCTGCAAAAGGTGCCGCGAAGGTGGTTGTGACTGATTTGTCCCGTGATGACATGGCCGAAGCAGTGGAAGATGCGTTCCGCTACGATAAAGTAGTTCTGGCTGCAGCATCTTACGATGGCGGATTATTTCCTTGTATGGAGGACTTCCTGCATCACTTAAAAGCAAAAGGGTATCAGAAAAGAAAAGTTGCCCTGCTGGAGAACGGCACATGGGCTCCATCGGCAGGTAAATGCATGAAAGCAATTCTGGAGACGATGAAAAATATTGCTATCTGTGAACCAATGGTGACAATTAAATCCACCATGAAAGAAGGCGATATAACAGCAATGGAAGAGCTTGCAAACAATTTGTTGACGAATTCTTAATTATTCTTTAAATATTTGACAAATAATAAGTTTGTCTATAAAATGGAATTAGTTAGAAAATCAAAATATTATGGAGGGGAAATATATGAACGCACCAGGAAAGTCACTTTTAAAAGTTTGTGGGATTTTAATGATTATTTTTGCAGCTATTGCTCTTGTTGTAGTCGTTATTGGCTTCATTGGCTATAGTGTGATGGATAATCCGGAGGTAAAGCAGGCAATGGAGCAAGCCGCATTGCAGACCGGAACTGCAGTAGCATCCAAATCGGATACGTTGATCAGTTTGCTGATATCTACTTTGGCAGTTGTTTTAGAAATGGCAGCAGGAATCTTAGGTATTCGCAACTGCAACCGCCCGGATAAAGCGCAATCATGTTTTATAATGGGTGTGATCATTATCGGATATCAGCTGGCAAATGCTATATATGCAACAATCGCGGGAAGTTTTTCAATCATTACTACGATCATAGGTTTGATTCTACCGGTTCTGTATGTATGGGGAGCATTAAAGAATAAGCAAGTTTCACAGCAGAATGAATTTTGATAAATGCAGCTATAGAGCAGGGGGCGGAGAGGACGGTATTTACCAGAACCTCCATGCTCCTGTTTTTTATTTCTATAATATATTATACTGGTCAATACAATAATAGGAAAAATCTACTACATAAAGTAAAGCCATAGGCTTTTGGGTCTGATTATTCAGGCTCTTTATATTGTTAGAAAGAAGAAAGGGGAAAACATGGAATCGCTGATTCAAGTAACTGATTTGAGCAAGATTTATAACCCAGGTGAGAATGAGGTGCGGGCACTTGATGGAATTAGTATGCAGATTGATGAAGGGGAATTTGTTGCCATTATCGGACAGTCGGGTTCCGGCAAATCAACATTGATGAATATGCTGGGGTGCCTGGATGTTCCGACTTCCGGTCTGTATCATTTGAACGGGACGGATGTCTCCACGATGCGGGATAACCAACTGTCTTATATCCGGAATAAGGAAATAGGCTTCATTTTTCAGGGTTTTAACCTGATTCAAAGTCTAACTGCAGTTGAGAATGTAGAATTACCGCTGATTTATCGTGGTATGGATAAGAAAGCCAGAAGGCAATTGGCAGTGGAAGCGCTGGAGCGGGTAGGTCTGGCATCTCGTATGACCCACAAGCCTAATGAAATGTCGGGAGGGCAGCAGCAAAGGGTTGCAATCGCCCGGGCGATTGCCGCCAGACCACCAGTAATCCTGGCGGATGAACCCACCGGAAATCTGGATTCAGGATCCAGCCGGGAGATTCTGGCGATCTTGAAGGAAATGTATCAGGATGGTAGAACCGTTATCCTGATCACCCATGATGGTGGGATTGCTGCGCAGGCACGCAGAGTGATCCGCCTTATGGATGGGAAGATCGAAACGGATACAATAAATAAAGATTTTGGAGTGCAGCGAAAGGAGCAGTCATGAAAAAAGTAAGGGGTAAAAAAACATTAATGGTACTGATCGTAGCAGCAGTTGTATTGGTATTGGGAATTCTTGTGGTGGTGAATCAGCTGAAGCCAAAGACAGAGGTGATTCCATCGGTTCCCGTGGTTGCGGTTGAGACCGGGGATGTTGAGGAAAAACTGGATGCCTCCGGAACGGTGAAGAGCATGCAGACGAAAACCTTTTATTCACCGGTCAATGCAAAGATCGATCAGATGGATTTTGAAGTTGGGGATGTTGTTGCCAAGGGAGAACAGATGATTGCATTTGACGTAAAAGACTTGGAAAAGGACAATCAAAAAGCAGAGTTAAATGTATTAACCGGAAAGTATGATTACAGCGATGCCATAAATCAGGCAAATAAGGCAAATTCGAAAGTGTCTAATGCGCAGGCAAATGTAGCAAACCTGCAGGCTGCTGTGAATGATTGGGAGAACTATGTGAATAGCCTCCAGAATCAGATTGCCCAGGTCACTGCAGATGCCCAGGCAGATGCGATCAATCAGGCAGAACGGGAAGCAGCGAAACAGGCGCAGGCGATTGCTGGTATGGAAGCGAAAATTGCTGCAAAAGAGCAGGAAGTGTCAACAAAGCACGCTGCATGTTTAAGGGCCGAAAGAAATTGGGATATTGGGTCGAAAGGAAATAAAACTGACAAGGAGTTGGAAAAATTAGCCGAGAAATTTACTACCGCGCAGATTGAATATGATGAAGCGAAGAATAATCTTGATGACATGAAAGCTGAATTACAGTCAATGTCCAGTTCTTCCGGAAGTAGTTACAGCAGTGATATAACTGCAGATACGACCGGATTGCAGCAGGAGTTGGAAAGCGCAAGTTCCCAGTTGGCTGAGCTTAAGGGTGAATTGGCATCGGAAAAAGCAATTGCGGAAAGCGATGCCAGCACACTTACATCTGAGGCTAAGGAGAAGATGAATATCAGTACCAATCTTGCTGAACTGGAAGTAAAAAGCCTGGAAGAGCTGATAGCGGAAGGTAAAAAAGGAGTTCAGGCCGAGTTCAAAGGTGTTGTATCAGATACAAAAGTAAACAATGGTGCAACCGTATCACAGGGAATGGAATTATTTACACTGCAGAGTACCGATGATGTATGTGTTCAGGTAAACATCTCTAAGTATGATTATGATAAATTAAAGGAAGGCCTAAAAGCGGAAATTACTCTGGCAGATAATAAATACGAAGGAACTGTTACTAAAATTGACCGTATTGCCATACCGGATGAAAAAGGAAATTCATATATAAAAGCAAACATACATATTGACAACCCGGATGATAATATCTTTATTGGAGTGGACGCAAAGGTTGTGATTCATTCAGATGAAGCGAAAGGAGTACCGGTTGTTCCCTCAGAAGTCGTAAATATCGGAAATGAAGGATCTTTTTGTTATGTGATCGATAATGGTGTGATCACAAAAAGGCAGGTAGAAACAGGGGTTTCTTCAAGCTCTATGGTAGAGATCACCAGTGGTTTAAAGGATGGCGATCAGGTTATTACAGATATCGGAGTTTATCAGGAAGGTGACCAGGTAAAAGCAATGGAAGCCAGTGAAATAACCGATGTGACAGCCGATATGGCTGCAGCTGATAGAGAATAGTCAGGAGAGGAGCACATATATGGGCAAGTTTATGGAATATGTGAAAATGGCTATTCAAAATATTCTATCGAATAAAGGACGGTCTTTTCTTACAATGCTGGGTATCATTATCGGTATTGCATCCGTTATTATGATCATGGCAGTAGGTGAAGGAACCACAGCTCAGATGAATTCAGAGCTGGATGATATTGCCGGCGGCTTGATCAATGTTTATACCAGTGATGATGCGTTGGAACCTATCACAGCAGACGATGTACAGGAAATCAAACAAAAAGTAGAAGGTGTGGAAGGTGTAGCGGTAAGTACCTACCTTTCCGGTGAAACTGTAACCGGAAAGGGTGATTTCACCGTAAGCTTAAATGGCACCAATGAAGACGGGCAGATTACAACTTCATTGGATATGAAATATGGCCGATATCTTTCGGAAGCAGATATATTAGAAGGAAGAAATGTCTGCGTTATCTCAGATAGCGACGCTAAGCGTCTGTATGGTTCCGATGATGTTACCGGAATGGTACTTGATTTAACCATCGGCGGTGTTAGTAAAAGCTTTGAGATTGTTGGTATTACGGCGCAGAAAGAAAATACAAGTTTCATCAGTTATACTTATGAAGGAATGCCTGTTTACCTGGACATTCCTTATAGTGTAATGGCAGATTTTATGGAAGAGTATGATGAGTTTTACTCTATGTATGTAAAGGTAGATAAAACCCTGGATTCAGAAGTAATATCCAAAAAAATCACCGCTCTTTTAGATAACAGGCATCAGTCGGCAGGTGAAGACTATTACCGGATACAGAACTTTCAGGATTATATGGCGCAGGTTAACAGTGTTATGGGAATCATGACAGCATTTGTCTCTTGTGTGGCAGCAATTTCTCTTCTGGTAGGAGGAATCGGTGTTATGAACATTATGCTGGTGTCAGTTACGGAGAGGACCAGGGAAATCGGAATTCGTAAATCCTTGGGGGCCAAGACTACTTCAATTATGATGCAGTTTTTAGCAGAGTCAGCGATCCTGACCGTACTGGGAGGAATTATTGGTATCATTCTGGGGTTACTTGGTGCATATGGCATCTGTTCGCTGATCAGTGGATTGATGGAAAGTCAGATAGCACCGGTAATTGAACTTTCTACGATTTTAATTGCAACTCTTTTCTCGTGTGCGGTAGGTGTATTTTTTGGAATTTATCCGGCCAGAAAAGCAGCTAAATTAAGTCCAATAGAGGCGTTGCGCAGAAACTAGGTCAGTCATACGGATTTATTAAGAGTTGAAAGAGTTTAATATGTTGGCAGGCAGGACGCCGCTGTGTACGAGGAGAGGAGCGGTGCTGTTTGCAAAACCAGATGTGGGATAAAAAAGAGTATAAAAGCCTTGACAAACATGTATGAGTAAGGTATAATAATTATTGTCGCGAAATCGAGTAACGACAATGTGCGCTTAGCTCAGCTGGATAGAGCGTCTGGCTACGGACCAGAAGGTCGGGAGTTCGAATCTTCTAGCGCACGGCGTGAAAGCCTTGATTTTACAGGGTTCTTCAAAAAAGAAAAGCATCCATTATGGATGCTTTTTTCGTTGTGGTTAACATTTGGTTAACATTAATTTATTTTTGGTTTTTCAGTTAACAAATCCTCTAGGGCATTCGATGCTTTCGGGTCCATTTTCTGCAGGCTAAGAAAACAATCACCTTCTTTCTGTCACCATTTTCCAACCTCAACAAAATGGTGGTTTCCGTCGCAAAGGACAGGGCAATTTATTGCCAATTCGTTAGTGTTAGTCCATAGCTGTCTCTAAAAGATCCCAAAAGTATAATTATTAAATCTACGAGCATGCCAACCCCGAGTAATCCGCCAGTAAGCAGATATAACACTCCGGTGCCTATTTTCCCAACATAGAAACGGTGTATACCGAGGATACCGAGGAAAAAACACAGCAATGATGCAACTAATCTGCTTTTAGGACTTATGCCATACCCGGTATTTACATTGGCATTTTCGTTTATATTTGTATTGGTGTTTTCGTTTATATTTGTATTGGTGTTTTCGTTTATATTTGCATTGGTATTATCATTATCATTTGTATTGGCATTTAAGTTACTGTTATCATTATTGATTATGATATTTGGTTGCTGTACAGTTACAGCCTGTTCCTTCACGGCAGCGCCAACATGATCGCGGCAATAATTTCTTCCGTTTATATCAACAAGGCAATCTTCACAGAAGAATTTTCCACAGTATGTGCAGGTTCCGGATACTTCTTTTTCTGGGTGTTTAATACAATTCACTTATATACTCCTCCTCATTTATGTGTTTTATTAAAAAGTCTTTTACTTAAACGATTCACTCAATGACTGTTACAATATTATAGCATATTTAATAATTTTGTACAGATATTATGGAACAAGTTCTGTCATTTCAAACACTCCCAGCGAGCCTTCCTGGAGTAGTATCGAGAATATACCCAAGTTATTGAAAGTAGTTACTATTCACAGCCCATAGGGCTGCGAACAGTAACTGAAAGTACAATCAAAAACAAAAATTGTATTGAAAATACTTGTATATAATATATAATTATACAAAAGAGTGAAGAGTGATTCAGTAAACGGAAGGAGGATGCTATGAATAAAAGGATTGCTGATTTGAAGGGTAAACTTATTGTCTCATGTCAGGCACTTGAAACAGAACCGCTGCACTCACCGTTCATTATGGGAAGAATGGCAATGGCAGCAGTGGAGGGAGGGGCAGAAGGAATAAGGGCTAATTCTGTAGAGGATATAGAAGAAATCAAGAAAAATGTTGATCTTCCGATTATTGGTATCATAAAACAGGAATATGAAAACAGTAAAGTCTATATAACCCCAACTATGAAAGAAGTTGATGCATTGGCCAAAGTAAGACCGGATATTATCGCATTAGACGCAACAAAACGAAAAAGACCGGGTGGAAGATCATTGCAGGAGTTGGTTGAGGAGATAAGGGAAAAATATCCGAATCAAATGCTGTTGGCCGATTGTTCAACACTTGAAGAAGTTATTTATGCTGACTTGTTAGGTTTTGATTTTATTGGATCTACGTTAGTCGGATATACAGAGGAAAGTAAAGATATAAATATTGAAGAATATGATTTCCGGTTTCTTAAAGAAATGATTAAAAGTGTTGGTGCAAAGGTAATCGCTGAAGGTAATATTAATGCTCCGGAGAAGGCCAAAAGAGCCATAGAACTAGGATGCTATTGCGTGGTAGTAGGAAGCGCAATTACCAGACCACAGTTAATAACCAGGCAGTATGCCCAGGCGGTTGCCTTAGCCGGGGAATGCTTATGAACAGATACTTAACGTTTGATATCGGTGGGACAATGATTAAATATGGTCTGGTTGATGAAAAAGGAGTGATCATTGATTTCCATTTAATGGACAGTGAAGCACATCTTGGCGCAGCACATATGATTCATAGAATAGAGAAAGTTGTGGAAACATATCTGGCCGGTCAGAGATTGGCGGGTATTGGAGTGTCCACTGCCGGGGTGGTAGACAATAAAGCCGGGACAATCATTTATGCAAATGACAATATCCCCAATTATACGGATATGAACATAAAACAGTTGATGGAAGAACGGTTTAAGATTCCATGCGAGGTTGAGAATGATGTTGCCTGTGCCGGATTATCAGAAAAGTATTACGGAGCGGCTAAGGATAAACATATTTCTATCTGTCTGACAATCGGAACAGGAATTGGATGTTGTATATTGATTGATGATCTGGTTTTTCACGGTTCAAATCATTATGCAGGTGAAGTGGGCTACATGAAAATGGATAACTGCCAATTTGAAAACCTGGCCTCAACCCGTGCACTAATTCGAAATGTGGTCAGAGAAAAGGACATAAAAGATATCAACGGAGAGAAAATATTTGAATTGGCACGAAGTGGGGATAAAATATGCCAAACGGCGATTGATCAGATGTGTGATTATCTGGCGCAGGGGATTTCCAATATCTGCTACGTTATTAATCCGGATGCCGTAATACTAGGGGGTGGGATAACCGCTCAAGGAAAATATCTATATGACATATTGAATAAAAAGATAGATGAATACCTGATAGAATCAATTCGAAAAAATACAGAGCTGCTATTTGCAAAAAATGGAAATCAGGCCGGTATGCTGGGAGCGTTTTGTAATTTCTGCATACAGCAAGGCATCCCTTGTGGAAGTTCATAAGCAAGGAATTTGGATAGATGGTAAAATTTGAAAATAGTGTCATTACGATTATCGAATCTAATAACTTATAAAATATCAGAAGTTATCCCAAAGTCATTTGGATTTTGACTGTGGGATAACTTCTTTTATTGCTTTATATTTACTCTCCGCCGGGGCCATCCGTACGTGGTACTTCATCCGGAATGATATTTGTTGCATCAGCCTGACCGGGAAGGTCGATTTCGGGAATGTTCCCGTCGTCATATGCATTCTTATTCTTGCTGCCTGGCATTTCCAGTGGTTCATTGATATAATCCATAGTGATTCCTCCAGTTTGTTTTTACCAGTATGTGGAGGAAACGGATGAATTATGCGGATTTTTCTTTAAGTTCTGAAATACATCTGAGCCGCTCTGCAATCCGCCGGGGGCTTTATCTTCTTTCAAGATAAATATTCTTTTAAACTCCCTCTGAACTAAGTTTCATTTTATAAATCAGCACTGGAATTGGCGGATGATTGGGCCGATTATAGTAGGATGATAATATCACTATATAGCACCGGGAATCCAATTCTTTCAGATAAGCAAGCAGTGCATCCCGCTCCGCAAAACCACTGTCGCCGCCGCTGTAGATACAAAGAGACATCAAGCCGCCTTTTTTTAGAAGCAGTAACCCCTGCCGGATGGCATCGATACTGGTATCTGGTCTGGTGGCAATGGCGTGGTCTCCCGTTGGCAGATAGCCAAAATTAAACACAATGCAGTCGACGGTACATTCCCCGGCATATTCTGACATATGGGTATGGCTTTTAAGCAGTAAGCTGACACAGCAGCAGTGTATCGTTTCCATTGCCGGAGGTGGCATCAATGCAAAAATCTCCTTCTTTTATGTGCTCTCTGAGAAAGTGATGGCACCATTGGGTGATTTGGTATTTTTCCATAATTTGATTCCCTGTATTTCTTTTCTGCATAAATTGTGTTAAACTCACTATTAATAGTAGCATGATTTGGCACAAAAGAAAAGGGAATAACCAGATGGCGAAAAACAAACGACGCAGGGGCAGTAGGAAAAGATTATATAGAAGAGGAAAACGGGAAAGGCAGATTCAGCTGATCCGCAAAGTGTTGGCGATGGTGCTTGTGCTTTTTGTGGTTTTGCTGATTATTTTAATTATACAGGATATTAGTGCAAAGCGTTCAGTAAAAGAAGTGAATCAGCAGCAGGCAGATAGTGAGGATTTGCAAAATGGTGAGGAAGGGACGGGCAGCAGTGAGGATACTCTAAGCCCTCTGGAGGTTGCACCGGTGCAGCTGACGGTCAGTACAGCGGGAGATTGTACTTTGGGCTCGGACGAGGATTTTGACCAGGAGAGCAGTTTTGATACCATGTACGACAATGTGGGAGATCCGTCATATTTCTTTCGTAATGTCAAGTCGATTTTTGAAAATGATGATTTAACGATTGTGAACCTGGAGGGACCGCTGACTAGCTCAGAAGACCTTCAGGAAAAGGAATTTTCTTTTAAAGGCCGGCCGGAATATACTCAGATATTGACGGCAGGGTCAGTGGAAGCCGTGAATTTGGCTAATAACCACAGTTATGATTATGGGGAGCAAGGATATCAGGATACTATTCAGAATGTAGAGAATGCCGGAATTACCAGCTTTGGCTATGAGAGAACCGCTTTGCTGGATGTAAAAGGAGTCAAAGTGGGACTGGCCGGAATTTATGTTCTTAATGACGGACTGGAGCGTGAGTTTCAGCTGAAAGAGCACATCGCTTCACTGAAAGAACAAGGTGCCCAGTTAGTAATTGTAAGCTTCCATTGGGGCAGCGAAAAAGAGAATTATCCTGATGATATCCAGACCAGTCTGGCTCATACGGCTGTGGACAGCGGAGCAGATCTGGTGGTCGGACATCATCCTCATGTTCTGCAGGGAATTGAGAAGTATAATGGAAAATATATTGTGTACAGTCTGGCGAATTTTTGTTTTGGCGGAAATTCCAATCCCAGTGATAAGGATACGATGATTTTTCAGCAGACATTTACGATACAGAACCAAGAGGTGGAAAAAGATGATAATATTCAGATAATCCCCTGTTCAGTATCATCTGAAAGCGGTTATAATAATTATCAGCCAACCCCGTCAGAAGGGGAAGAAAAAGATAGAATCCAGGAAAAAATCGACCAGTTTAGCAGCGGCTTGCAGAGCCAGGAAGGAACAGTCAATGAATAAAATAGAATTCCTTAGTGCATTAAGGGAAAAACTTCAGGAAGAATTAAGCCAAGCACAGATTCAAGGACATATTCGGTATTATGATAATTACATTTCTCAGGAAATACAAAGCGGTAAAAATGAAGAAGAAGTAATTGCAGCTTTAGGAGATCCAACGTTATTGGCCCGAACCATATTGGAGACGCCTGGGAATGGGAATTCTGACTACGGGACGTATTACGATAGTGAAGAGACTGGTACACCAACAAAAACGCAATTTTATGATGATGAGGAAAACAGCAGACAAAGTGATCCTCACATGCATCTGAAAACGGTATCGCCCTGGGGATGCTTTGGAATTGCCGTTGCAGGGATTTTGATTTTAATTGTGATTCTTTCTTTTGTAGGTGTAGTACTAAACGCTGTTATACCGGTTCTATTCCCTGTTGTTTTGATATTGCTGATTATCAGCATCATTCGTTCGCGAAAATAAAGTCAAACTTAACTAAGGAAAACAGACAAAGTCCCTGAGACCGTTAGCGGCTCAGGGACTTTTTTAGTGACTCAGATAATCTTCAGCGAGAATGATTCTTAGTTATTTGAAGATTCGGAATTTGTATCTGAAATGTCAGAATACGCGTTTTCGCTCTGAGTATTTGCATTATTTGCATTTTTTGTACTATTTGAGCTTTTGTTTTTTGCAGCGTTTTTGCTCTGCTCGGTAGCACTACTCATGTTATTTTTGTTTTCATCAGAATAATTTTTAGACATGGTTATTCCTCCTGTTTGGCTGTTTTTAATTACAAAATTAGTATGGCAATATTGATTGAAATTATGCGGAATAAAAAAAGCCATTATTTTCAACTGTATTAAAAAGAATATATTTAGACCGGATTTTTGTAAGAATAAACGTTCAAAAGATTAATCTGGCTTAATATAAAGTAGAAATATCCAAGTCACAGAGAGAATTAACTTTAGAAATTAACACTTTTTTTATTTATTCTTAAAAGTTTATTTATTCTTATTGCTTTTTTACAAAATCTGTATTATAATCGAAATGTAAAAAGAATTTACCCTTCAAAAAATTTTTTTTACAATTAATAACCCCTTATTAATTATTTATACTCCCCTCGAAAGGCCTTGGTAGCTCCCCTACCAGGGTCTTTCTCTGTCTGGAAGTATTGTAGTGGTGCGGGTTTGCGGGGATATGTGACTTTGTGTTGTTTGAAATGAATGAAGATAAATGAGAATGTGAAAAGAGTATTTACACCAATAGCACCCATTCGTATATCGCTCGATCGTCTGGCTGAGTTCCTTATTCTCCTTGGTGTACAGGACCTTTGCCATATGGGCATCCTAAAGGCGAATGTATAGAGCGTAATTTTATCGGATACTTTTCGCAAAAAAGAAATACCACCCTTGAGCATCAGCTACCGGGTGGCACATCTTAAATATTTAATTGGCTGAAATCGATATACAAATCGTTGTAGATACCTACCTTTACATTGTCAGTAAATGTAAAGTGTTGCGCGAATACGCTGCTTTCAAAATGATAGACGGTTATTGACTGTGTAGACGGGTCTACAATCCAGTATTCACGAACGCCAGATGCCATGTAGAGGTTCAACTTGCGTACATAGTCATGGCTCCGGCTTCCAGGTGAAACAACCTCGATAATCCAATCGGGGGCACCGTTACAACCCTTGTCATTAACCTTGTTAGGGTCGCAGATTACGCTTATATCTGGCTCAACATAGTTTTTATCATCCCCATTCAGGAATACGGCAAATGGGGCGATATAGGGCTTGCATGAGCCACCTTTTGATTTGATATAACTGTTGATGGTAGTCGCGAGTTCTAAGGCTATTTCCTGATGCTTCGGGCTAGGTGGAGCCATGTAGTAGATTTGACCGTCGATCAGCTCTGCCCGTTCACCGTCTGGCAAGGCGTAGATATCAGCAGTAGTATATATTTGATTTTGTGGTAACGGCATAGTAGCACTTCCTTTCTTGTTATAGTGTTGACTGGTTGGGGTGGGTTATTCGCTGGAATCGCGTTCCATTCGCTCGTCAATAGCCCTTTTAATGTATCCGTTGACTGATTCACCCTTTTCTTGGGCAGCAGCAACTATTTCCTCATACTTTTCCTTTTGGACATCCAGAGGAATACGTTTCAACTTTTCTTTTGCGTATTTGTACATGCTCTCTTTTCGCTGCTCTGTTAATGGCATTATCTTCACCTACCTTTGATTAAAAGGGGCGGCTAAATAATCCGGCACCTTTTCTAGTATGACTTAAGTATAGCACATTTGTAAAGATATGTACATATACAAAAAACACAAAAAGATATGTACATATTTGTGTATAATACCAATTGAAAGATATGTACATATCCACTATAATGAATTCATAAGATAAAGGAAACGCAAACGAACAACCCGAAAAGTTGTGAAGCAGCATATCTGAATTAGCATTTCAATACCTATACGGAAATTTGAGCGTATAAACTCTGGCAGCGTTTTATGGTTTGATATGGTATTATTTGGACATTGATATTGAATATTGACAGTTGGCATAGTATAATATATTTTACTAAAACGAGAAGGAGATACATAAATGGATATAGTAAAAGGTTTAACGAATATATCTTTATTGCAAAGTGATATAACCATTGGTGAGCTTTTAAGTATGAATATCCTGAAGAAATTCTATAGTTTGTCTGATAAAAATCAAGCAGATAATTTCAAGGAAGCAATTAAAGATTTAAAGTTGAGATATGATGTTAAGAACGAAGATACTTTGAAAGAGGTTTTGGCAAAAATCAACCGTTAAACAAAGTAAAGCCTCCCATGAAGGGGGGTGGTGCCGATGCGTTATATTACATACGAGGAATTATTCCTTTTTGTGACCATGATAATCGCACTGCTTGCCTATCTAAACGATAGAGATAACAAGCGAAAAAAATAACTGCCCCCTGTCTGGCCTGACGATTGGGCAGTTAAACTGAACGATGGAGGCTACCACTTTGTGGCGGTATCTCTCTTTCTTGTCTTAAATATAGCATATCTGAATATTCTTTGCAAGACACAACATTGCAATTCGTGATAAAAACCGTAACTATTCGTTACTGTTCACTGCCAGTATCCCGCGAGGTATTTTTTGTGAGTGAAGCAAAGCGGAAGTCACAGAAAATCCGAGGATTGCCGGCGCGAAATGCTGTTTACAGCATTTCTGTGCATTCTTGTTGCGGTTCAGCCGAAGTCTGAACTGTAACTGAAAACCACATAGAAATGCGGTTCTTGTCTGGGTCAGCAATCCGGTATTCGCGAACTCCGGCAGTACGGTATATTTATACTCCCCTCGAAAGGCCTTGGCAGCTCCCCTGCCAGGGTCTTTCTTTGTCTAAATGTATTGGAGTGGTGCAGGTTTGCGGGGATATGGCTTTGGCCTTTATACCGCTATCACGCAAATGCTTGACTGATTTACTTTTACAGAACAAGGTGACAGCAGTGTAAGCATAAGTTCGGTAGGAGCGGTGCTATTATTTGTTGAAATTAAAATTCCGCTTGCAGATGCTGTTAACGGCGCATTTCTATATATTATTGGCGTATGAGAAACAAATCCGTTACCCCATTTATGATTATCAAGTACTTGTACTCCGATAGAAACGCATCTGCTGCATTTGGCACAAACGCATAAATCCACGGAAAAGCTCACCGCATAACAACTGCTGCCCGCCAGAATAATTCTTCTGGAGTCAGAAGTAAGATACAACTGATCGCCACCCCTGCATTCCTGGTTAGACCATATCAGGGGATTACCGGCAAACCAGCATTGTCCGGGATAACCTGGAAGCGCTATAGCGCTGCAGGAACCGGAACTTCCCGTTGCACCTGTTGGTCCGGCTGGACCCGGCTTACCCGATGGCCCTGTAACTCCCTGCGGTCCGGCGAAACCCTGTGGGCCTGTCGGTCCGGTGGCACCGTTTATAATAGGAAACTGCAAAACAGCCCGTTCCGGCGTGTTCTTTTCAGGGTGAAGATGGCGGAAAATTACTCATATTAAATTATTTTAAAATGAACGAATAATGTGAGCGAAAATGGAAAAGCTGTTAGTATAAAGGAGATAAATCATATGAGAGCGTATCAAAAATCCCTGCTAGACCCGTCACAAGTAGTTATTGCGTTAATTGACCATGAACCACAAATGTATTTTGGCGTTGAGGGTGATTGCCGAAACGCTATATTAAACGCAGCAACAGGGTTAGCCAAAACTGCCCAAGCGTTTAATATTCCAATTATTTTATCCACGGTAGAAGCAAATACCTTCTCCGGCCCTCTTGTCAATAAAGTGCAAAGCGTTTACCCGGATATAATGCCGATTGACCGCACAACATTAAATGCATGGGAAGATAAGAATTTTAAAGCCGCAGTTCAGGCCACCAAAAGAAAAAAACTCTTACTTGCGGGACTGTGGACAGAAGTATGCGTAACCCTTCCCGCGCTATCAGCTATGGAAGACGGATATGAAATTTATGCTGTGGCGGACGCTTCCGCGGGAAGCAGCAAACAGGCGCACCAGATGGCAATGCAACGGATGATTCAAGCGGGAGCCAAACCGGTGACATGGCAAGCTGCTTTATTGGAAATGCAGCGAGATTGGGCTAATAAAGACACTTATCAAGTTGTCACAGACATCATTCGGGAACACGGCGGCGCATATGGGCTTGGTTTGGAATATGCCGGCACATTCATACCGCAGAATAATTAGTTCCGCGTTATCCGCAATGAGAGTCATAAATACAAATGAAAATAGAACTATCTGAGGTTTGACCAGAGGCCAGCACTTTTCGCAGTGCTGGCCTTTTGTGTTTTCTCATAGGACAAACGGGGGAACGCATATATATAATCATGCAGAATAAGGGGGTGCATGGTTGTGATAACTAAAGAAATGATAGATAGCTTTATGAGTGTAAATATGGAAACGGTAAATATAGAAAATCTGACCGACATAAGTACATTAGCGTTTGACAATTCATTGCCGAAAGAAAAACGGTTGGATTATGTTATAAAAAAGCTGAAAAACCCGCTTTGTTTCCGATACGGAGAAATGGGAATAAAACTTGAATTTGACGACAACGCACCGCCAATGAGCGAGGTGCTTACAAACTTTCTCATACGCAAGAAAAGCGGTTTATAATACGGGTTTGTATTCTCGGCAACATTATTCGCATTACGCCAAAATGGTATAACAGAGTAGGTTCGGAAACCAATATTTTCCAAGTGTCATTCTGAGCGCAGCGAAGAATCTTATACACTAAAAGTTTACGAAATTCCAGAGGTGAGATTCTTCGCTTACGCTCAGAATGACAGTGATAATGC
>Ga0153940_1000124_pt1 | contig 47354 bp, 45 predicted proteins | sample TSNJ024MetaG_FD_104736 | JGI IMG/M metagenome (GOLD analysis project Ga0153940, IMG submission 104736) | Attine ant fungus gardens microbial communities from New Jersey, USA - TSNJ024 MetaG | ecosystem: Host-associated > Fungi > Mycelium > Unclassified | place: USA: New Jersey, Brendan T. Byrne... | reverse complement strand
TTCTGGCCAAAAAGAACTTTCTGGGCCTGCTTGTCTGTTGCCAGATTGGTTTTCATGTTCCGGCCAAGTTCAAGCCCTTTCTGTACAGCGGGCCGCTCATGCACCGCTCTGAACCAGCGATAAAGATTCGGAAATTCTTCTATCTTCTGATCATAAGCCGCATAATTGCTCACCCAGCCGATACAGGCAATATCAGCAATGGAATAATTACCCGCCAGATAATCCCGCCCCGCAAGGTGTCTGTTCATTACCCCGTAAAGACGGTTGACTTCATTAGTGTAACGTTCAATCGCATAAGGTACTTTTCTGGGCGCATAAAGACGGAAATGCCCGGCCTGCCCGGACATGGGCCCCAGCCCGGCCACCTGCCACATCAGCCATTCCTCTACCATGACGCGCCTGCGTTCTTCCTTCGGGTAGAAACGCTCAAACTTGCGAGCAAGATAAAGAAGAATTGCGCCCGACTCAAAAACCGAAATTGATTCGCCATCCGCCCCCTCCGGATCGACGATCACAGGCATCCGGTTGTTTGGCGAAATCTTGAGAAATTCGGGCTGAAACTGATCCCCTTTGCCAATATTAACATAATTTACATTATAAGGTACGCCCAGTTCTTCCAGCATAATACTGATTTTCCAGCCATTCGGCGTCGGCCAATAATAGAACTGGATTGGTTTCCTCTGACTTGGCATCAATTAATCCCTGATAATTTTGTTTATAAAAATTGATAACTATCATGAAAAAAGTGCAATGACAAAGCTTGAACATAAAGACAAATTTAATTTATACTGCCTTTCGCATGAATTTCTTGACAGAATATGAATGTATGCCGCCATGTTATAATACGGGACATATATTTGTTTCACAACATAGAAGGCCTGAGGGAATTATGTTAGTAACACGTGTATCTGTTTTAGGTATTGCCATACTTTTAACCGCCATAGCGCTTGGAAGTGCCGCGTTTCACGCCAACAGGCCTTCTTACGCCAAACCGTTGATTGCTCCTGCCGCATTTCTGGCAGAGACTGGCACTGCCGCCGGTAATCCGGAATAAAATCCGGTTTCAACCCCGGCAGAGGTTCCGGTATTGTCAGTTTTGGCAGGGTGAGCCTGGTGAAATTTGTTTTGTCGTCTGAATTACCGGTGCTGATTATCCCGGCGACAGGCAGGGCGCATCGCCATTCGGATTAAAAATGCAAACAGAAGCCTGATAACGGGTCGGGGTTGTAATATTTATGTTTCCATTGCTCTGAAACATGCGGTTGAAACTGATATTCCTCGATATATACTGCGGCCACAACTACCCCGCTACAGAACAAACCCTGTAACCCGGCTGTAATTTGCCGCTAATTATTATCACACCTCTTTTCCGCATTGATATCAATCTGCAATCCACTGCATCAGCTGAAACAGAAATTCCGGCGTGATCATCTTCGGCCGGACAGATTGATAAATGCATTCCGTAAAGCCAGATCAGTTCTCCGTATGAAAATGATCTGGCTTTCTGGAAAATGTTCCAGAGCGGTATGCCGTTCAACGGCCGGCAATACCGCTCCCGCTCCCCGATTATGCAGCAAATTATTCGAAAACCATTAATTGATCTCAGGTTCGCATCCCTGATCAGTTACGGCTTCTGTCAACAAGCGCATTGGACTTGACCCACGGCATCATGCCGCGCAGTCTTTCACCGACCTGCTCAATCGGATGGGCATCATTAATCCGACGAATACTTTTAAAGCGGGCGGCGCCTGCCTTACATTCCTGCATCCATTCAGATGTAAATTTTCCGGTCTGAATATCTTTGAGAATTTCTTTCATGGCCGTCTTGCTGGCCGGGGTGATAACACGCGGCCCTGATACATATTCCCCCCATTCAGCTGTATTGGAAATGGAGTAGTTCATATTGGCGATACCGCCTTCATAGATAAGATCAACAATAAGCTTGACCTCATGCAAGCATTCAAAATAAGCCATTTCCGGCGCATAACCGGCTTCAACCAATATCTCAAAACCGGCACGGATCAATTCAACCAGACCGCCACACAGCACAGCCTGCTCACCGAAAAGGTCTGTTTCACACTCTTCTTTAAAGGTCGTCTCAATCACACCGGCACGGCCGCCACCGATTGCACAGGCATAAGACAGCGCCACATCATGTGCATTACCCGAAGCATCCTGCTCAACTGCGACAAGACAAGGCACGCCGCCACCTTTCTGATATTCACTGCGCACTGTATGTCCGGGTCCCTTGGGCGCAATCATGACTACATCCATTGCCTTGCGCGGCTCAATCAAGCCAAAATGCACATTCAGACCATGGGCAAATGCAATGGCTGCGCCATCACGCAGATTTTCATGAATATGTTCTTTATAAATATCGGACTGAAGCTCATCCGGCGTCACCATCATCATCAGATCAGCCCATCTGGCAGCTTCAGCAACACTGACAACCGTAAAGCCATCAGCCTCGGCCTTTTTTGCCGTGGCCGAGCCGGAACGCAGTGCAATCCGGATTTCCCTGACACCTGAATCCTTCAGGTTAAGGGCATGAGCCCGACCCTGACTGCCATAACCGGTTATAGCCACTTTTTTTGCCTTGATCAGGTTCAGATCGGCATCACCATCATAATATACACGCATAAAATCTCTCCCTTCCTTGATTCTCGCATCTGTTAGAAAATTGCTTTTCCTTTATGAAACACAAAAGCAATCTGTTAATTCGCCTGCCTTTCTGCCGGAAAAGTCGTATTCAGATTTTGCTTTCCTCCACACCGTAACGGATGAAGAAATGCCATATTGCCGCCTGCGCTTCGCAGATAATTTCCTTATCCGTCATCGTAAAATTGTCACCCGACACTTCAATATTTCCAATATCAGGCAGATCCGCCTCACACCCAAGCTCAAGCACCGGTTTTCAGCCGCCTTGCCATAGCGGCAGGGCCGTTATCAAGAACAATGGCGCCAGGTCTGGATTTATCTGACCCGGCATGGCTGACAGCCGGGCGATTCAGCACCACAGACGTTTCACCCGACGAAACCATAAGCCAGTCACAGGCGACGTGCTCTAAACCGGTGAAAAGTGAACAAATATCAATCGCTTCCCGTTTCAACGGCATCAAACGCACCCGCAAAGCTTGCCATTGCACCACTGCTCCCAGAAAACCATCACGGTCACCAAGCCATTTGTACAGGGTTTCCCGCGAGCAATTTACCCGGCGGGTAATACTGGACATGGCAGGAACGTCATTGCCTTTGACAAGCAAATGCAAAGCAGCATCCCGAATAGCTTTCTGGTGTTCCGTCAGCGTTTGACTGCCTGTTGCGACACTCCGCGGCATGGATTTCCCCCTGGTTTTTATATTCCGTACCGTACGGCCTCTGGTCAAAATGCACGAACGCCTTGCTTTTGGCAAGAGGGTTTCATGCAATTGAAAATCAGGTTTACGAAGGCTGCAACAATTCACGTCATGAAGTCAACTATTCCCGGCCTGATCAACAAAACTTCCCGTGATCCGGTTCCCTGTTTTATCACATTTCCGAATGGGTTGGAGCAGGATTTAAGAAAACAGTCCAGCAGACTGTTTTCCCTGCCTGACCACTCCACACTTTTCCTGAAAATGCTCAGATGGCAATCTGTGTGCCAATTTCCACCACACGTTCTGTCGGAATCTGGAAATATTCCGTTGCATCCGATGACCCCCGCACAAGTGAAATAAAAAGTCTTTCCTGCCAGCGCAGCATACTCGACCTGAAACCCGGCTTGACCGAACGGCGGGACAGAAAGAACGACGTCGTCATAATATCAAACTTCCAGCCAAGCTGACGGCAAATGGCCAATGAGCGTGGAATATTGGGCTGCTCCATATAGCCAAATGTCAATACCACCAGCATAAACCGCTCGTTAAACTGTGAAACGCGCGCCCGATCACCACGCGGAACACGCGGCATGGAAGCGGTTCTGACTGTCAGGATCACATTGTTTTCATGCAAGACACTGTAATGTTTAAGACTGTGCATAAGTGCCATCGGCACACTTTCCGGATTCGCAGTCAAAAATACCGCCGTACCAGGAATAACAGGGGGAGGATTTTCTGAGATTTTTTCAAGAATAAAATCAAACGGTACTTCATGTCTGTGGGTTTTTCTGAAAAGATGCCTGCTGCCTTTTATCCATGTCCACATAATCATGCAAATAATAATGGCAAGCCCGATTGATACCCAGCCGCCATCCCGTATTTTCAAAAGATTGGCGCTGAAAAACAGCATATCAATTGCCAGAAAGCCGAGACTCAGAAGAACCGACAAGACAGAATTCCATCTCCAGATACGTATCATGACGATGAAAAGCAGCAATGTCGTAACAAGCATATTGCCGGTTACCGCAATACCATAAGCTGCCGCCAGATTGGTTGATTTACCGAAACCGATAACCAGCGTAACGACAAACACTGCCAGAATCACATTGATCCGCGGTATATAGATCTGGCCAGGTGTCTTTTCAGAAGTATGCAGAATTTCCAGACGCGGCAGAATATTAAGCTGTACCGCCTGCCGTGCCACGGAAAATGTACCTGTAATGACTGCCTGGCTGGCAATGACCGTCGCCAGTGTTGCCAGTATGATCATCGGCACAAGCGCCCATTCAGGCAACATCTGATAAAACGGGTTGGTAACCGCCTGCCCATGGGAAAGAATAAACGCCCCCTGTCCCAGATAATTAAGAACGAGACAGGGAAAAACAATCAAAAACCAGTCCGCAACAATCGGCCTGCGGCCAAAATGGCCAAGATCCGCATAAAGCGCTTCGGCCCCTGTCACAGCAAGAAAAACAGCACCCGCAACAACGAATGATATTGCCGGATTATCCAGAATGTAACGAACCGCATACCACGGCTCAAGCGTTCCAAGTATCGTTATATCATCAAAAATATGAATAAATCCGAAAAAACCAAGCGCCAGAAACCAGACAAGCGTAACCGGCCCGAAAACCACGGCAACCCTGCCTGTACCGAAACGCTGCACGGCAAAAAGCACAACCAGCACCCCGACAGTTATCGGAACGACAAAGGCTTCAAGCTGAGGCGCCATGATTTCAAGCCCTTCAACTGCCGAAAGAACGGAGACCGCAGGGGTAATAACAGCATCGCCAAAAAAAAGAGAAGCACCGATAACACCGATACCAAGCACCCAGCCTTCCTGCTTGTTAAAACTTGAACGGACAAGCGCCATCAAGGAAAGAATGCCGCCTTCACCCTTGTTGTCAGCCCTGAGAACAAAGAGCACATATTTGATCATGACAACAAGCGCCAGCGCCCAGAATATCAATGACAGAATACCGAAAATGTCTTCGCGGATGATAGCATTCTTGCCTGCACCAGCATACAACGCCTCCCTGAAAGCATAAATCGGGCTTGTGCCGATATCGCCATAAACCACACCAATTGCACCCAGAAGCAGAACCCTGAAACTTTCTTTCGAATGGTCATCTGTTTCTTCAGGTAATTCTTCAGGAGACATATCCGCCGGTTCCGGGGCTGTCATAGCGTACTCCTTTCAAAACACCTTCAGCGCAAAACATATCTTATCTGCACTTTTGGGAAAAAATCAAATCAGACCGAACGGACTTCAAATCATGTCCGGTTCAGATGACGAAATCTCCTGTAATCCATTGTTCTTGCCTGATCGCATTTTTCAGACGGAAAACCGCCTTGCACTTTTCCTGACAATGCTCTGATACTCAGCCAGAAATGTTTCCCGATATTTTGCTCACACCAGCACATCAAGGAAGCGCCGCACACTCGTTTTCATACCATATTCAAGCGCATCTGCAACCAATCCATGGCCTACAGATACTTCTGACAGAAATGGAACTCTTTTGACAAGAGCCGGTAAATTGGCAACTGTCAGATCATGACCGGCATTGATTTCAAACCCGAGCACGCGGGCATGTTCGGCTGCTTTTCCAAGCTTTTCAAGTTGCTGATGCTGTTTTTCTGCATTATCCCAGGCTCCGCCATAAGGGCCGGTATAAAATTCGATGCGATCAGCACCGAGTAAACGCGCCGCTTTCAGTCCACGGATATCCGGATCAGCAAAAAGTGAAACGCGCATCGCATTCCTTTTAAGAGAAGCAACGGCAGACTGCAAAAATTCAGCATCTTTCTCAAAACACCAGCCATGATCCGATGTTGACTGGCCAGGGCTATCCGGCACCAGGGTAACCTGATCGGCACGGTTTTTTTCGGCAAGTTCCAGAAAATGCCCTGTCGGATATCCTTCAATATTAAATTCACAATCTGGAAAAGCATCATCCAGCAGCCGGCGAATATCACCAAGATCAGAAAAGCGGACATGCCGCTCATCCGGGCGAGGATGCACAGTGATCCCCGAAGCTCCTGCATGAAGCGCAACACGTCCAAGCTCGACCAGGCCGGGCCAAGGCAAATTCCTGCGGTTGCGCAGAAATGCAACCGCATTCAGATTGACCGATAATCTGACCGGCATTGAAACCCGCCTTTCAATGAATTGGTTTCATCTGACAGGATAAACAGTCATGCGATACATATATTGATTTTATCCGCAATGCAAAGAACCTCTGCAAATTATCTGTTTCTGAAAAAACAGAAAAATAAGCGTTGCATTTCCCGTCCCTGAAGCTATGGTCAAACCATTCTGACTATCCGGTTCTTTCTCCGAATCCTGTTGATTGATAAAAGGAAAAAAGATGCGTAAACGGATATCAGTGTTGGGGGCTGGCTGTCTCATCCTGCCGGGGCTTTCCTGGAACGTTCTGGCGATTTCTGCCGACCCGGCGCCGGGCCAGGCCGGTGTCAATGAGGCGCAGCTTGCAACGCGTATGCCCGTTCACTGGGTGTCGGTGGCGCAGATTGAAAACAGTCTGGCGGACTGCCCACCGGTGGCGGTCGGGTTCGATATCGACGATACCGTGCTGTTCTCCAGCCCTGGCTTCTGGTACGGGAAGCGGACATTCTCCCCTGGCAGCGACGACTATCTGCACAATCCGGCATTCTGGGAAAAAATGAACAACGGCTGGGATGCCTTCAGCATTCCGAAGGAGGTGGCGCGGAAGCTGATCGCCATACACGTCAGGCGCGGTGACAGCATCTGGTTTATCACTGGCCGCAGCCGTACGCCAACCGAGACGGTATCGAAAACGCTACAGGACATCTTCCACATTCCTGCTGCCCAAATGAACCCGACGATCTTCGCGGGCGCCGACAACAGTGCGAAAACCCGCTGGATCAAGGATAAGCATATCGCGATTTATTACGGCGATGCGGACAGCGACATTCGCGTCGCGCGTGAGGCTGGCGCACGTGGAATCCGCGTGCTGCGCGCCAGTAACTCGACCTATAAGCCGCTACCGCAGGCTGGCTCACTGGGCGAAGAGGTCATTGTGAATTCGGCGTATTGACGCCACGCAGGCCTGGCAGAAATTTTACGTGCCAGGTTTTATCTTTTTGCGGCTCGCTGCACACATGGGAAGATTATCCGGTAAAACGGGAGTAGCAGATCCTGATATCAGGCGCAAGGGTGTGGCTTTCACCTGGTTATCGATGAGGTACCCGGACAGATCCCCGGGTTGTCGCACATACGGGCCTGCCTGTTTCTCCAGCACATCCCGGGCACCTTACGTGCAATGAAGCTGCGATTAAATACCATTGCCATTATCAGCAGACAACTGTTCAGTTCATAAGCTGTTCCGGTTATCAGCCCTGTTCTTTACAGAAGGCAAAGTGTAATAATTATCTGAACGGTAGGGCAATATTGCCTCTGGCATGCAGGACAGCCACAACTTGTGTGCCGATCAAAATCCGCTTTTTATCCAAGAAGATTAAATTTCATGTATACTCTAAAATAAAATTTTATTTATATCCATTGCTGACAAAATCATGGCAGGCGTTTAATACCTTGTCAGGAAACCATAGAAAAAAGCCGCGGTACAATCAAGGGAGGATGATTCCATGGCCGAAAAAACTGAATACGGAAAAATGCCACGTCCGCACGGTGCATTTTACAAGTACCTTTATGTACAGGTTATTTTTGCAATTATCTGCGGTATTCTGCTTGGCCATTTCTGGCCTGATTCTGGCGTGGCGCTGAAACCTCTTGGTGATGGTTTCATCAAACTTGTGAAAATGATCATCGCTCCGGTCATCTTTCTCACTATCGTCAGCGGCATTGCCGGAATGAGTGATCTGAAAAAGGTTGGTCGCGTCGCCGGCAAAGCCATGGTCTACTTTCTTACCTTCTCAACGTTTGCCTTGATTATCGGCCTGATCATCGGCAATGTCATTCAACCCGGACATGGCATGCATATTAACCTGGCAACGCTGGATCAGGCTGCTGTTGCTCATTATGCAGAACAGGCGCATGAAGTTTCCATCACTGCCTTTCTGATGAATATCATTCCGACAACTGTTGTTTCAGCTTTTGCATCGGGTGATATATTGCAGGTTCTGTTTTTTTCGGTTCTGTTCGGGATTGCGCTGGGTTCTGTTGGTGATCGTGGCAAACCTGTGCTGAATTTTATTCATGCACTGGCAGCACCGGTTTTCAAGCTTGTTTCGATTCTCATGAAAGCCGCGCCGGTCGGTGCCTTTGGTGCCATGGCCTTTACTATCGGCAGATATGGCATAGGCTCGGTTGCCAATCTGGCTTTCCTGATTGTAACATTCTATATCACATCGCTGCTGTTTGTCGTCGTTGTTCTGGGTACTGTCTGCCGCTATAACGGTTTTTCGATCTTCCTGCTTATCCGCTATATAAAAGATGAACTGCTGCTTGTCCTCGGCACCTCATCTTCAGAAGCGGCCCTGCCATCTCTTATGGAAAAAATGGAACAGGCAGGCGCCAGAAAATCGGTTGTCGGCCTTGTTATCCCAACCGGTTACTCTTTTAATCTTGATGGCACCAATATTTACATGACACTTGCCACTCTTTTTATTGCACAGGCGCTGGATATTCACCTTTCCCTTGGTGAACAAATTCTGATCCTGACTGTTGCCATGCTTTCCTCAAAAGGTGCGGCAGGCATCACCGGTGCCGGATTTATCACACTGGCAGCAACATTACAGGTCGTGCCGGCCATTCCTGTTGCCGGCATGGCACTGATACTTGGTATTGACCGTTTTATGTCTGAATGCCGCGCACTGACCAATCTTGTCGGCAATGCGGTTGCCTGTATCGTTGTCGCCCGCTGGGAAAATGAAATGGACGAAGACAAGTTTGCCGAAAAGTTCCACATCAGAAAACAAAACAGGAAAATACGCCAGTCCTTACCCGGCTAAAGTAAGAAAATATATCAGCCTGCATCTGGAAAAAAACCGGAGAAAGATAAACCGGCTGCCAGAAGCTGCACAATAACAGAATTCAGAAATCCGGATCATAACGCCGGAAAACCGGCGTTTTTATCGATCTGTTTTCACAAACAGCCGTGAAGCATTTTCCGGCCCGCTGCTTCCGGTTAATCAACAGTATGACGCAATCATGAAACGAAACCGGAGCACGGACTGATTTCAGTCGAGAAGAGACATATTAAAAAAATGGATATTTTATTTCAATAGTTTATCTCTTAAACATAAAAATTTGTGTGACATTCTGTGTGACTTATCAGTATTAAAATATCACGAAAAATGATAGCCGGAGCGCTTCCGGCTATCATTTCTTTTAATTCAAATTCTATGCTGCATTTTTAATCGAGACTATTACCTGTTTACCCAATACAGACAGAGCCTGTTCCATATTCTGGAGCTTTGTTGGATAATTCGGATCAAGAATCCGTCGAGCTTCTGTTTCTTGCCGGTCAAGTCGTCGTGCCAGTTCGGTTTTTGTTATTCCCGCTTCATCAAATGCTTCTACCACTGCAAGTTTAAGCGCATTCCACGCATCAAGCGTTACAGGCATAAGCCCTTTATGCCGCCTGGAAACAGGCAGGGGAAGATCGCGCATATGATAACCGCGCAAGGCAAGCCCCAGCGCCTCCGAAGCATTCGATAACGCTTCCTGTCTGGTATCTGCTGCCGTTATAGCTTCAGGAACGTCCGGGAAGGTTACGATAAATCCGCCATCCGGATCAGTTTCGATTTTAGCATAATAAATATATTCCATCATTTGTTCTCCGGTTCATGGGTGTATTTTGACAATGACGAAAAGGACTGGGGATTTACACCCCCAGCTGTTTTTTTACAATTTTCACATATATCGGGTTTAATTCACCTGATTTAATAACTGTTGATTTATTTCCAAAAAACACCAGATAATGCGATCCTTTACCTGCATCTGCTTCTACTTTGAACTCTATGCCTCTTTTCCCGGCTTTAGCTCCAAGTTCTCTTAGCAGTGCCTCTCTTTTCATTCATCATCTCCTTTCGACAAATTAAAATTCGCACGAAAACGTGCACATGTCAACATAAAAAACGTACTTTTTCGTACGAATTTTATTGACGTGCTGCAGGAGAAGAGCGAAAGTAAAAACACAAAAGGAGATAGATATGTACAGGAAGGAATATACAGAAAAGCTTATGGAAATATATGACTTGAAAACTCAAATCCTGTCAGAATATGACAGATGGGAAACATTCATGAATTACCCGGATGAAGAACAAAAATGAAAATTGATAAAACCATAGAACAATTAAAAGCATGTCACGGCATGCTTTTCTCATGATTTTTTATCTTGGCAAATTTGCGACTGCCGGTTCTTTTTTATCCATTATAATAACCTCTGAAACCGGCTTTTGCTTTCCGCAAACTGAATAGTTCAATTTGACATCAACAATGTTAAATGCGGAAAATATTTCTCTGATTTCAGGTGTATCATTGAGGGAAAGAATGAAGCGGCCCTTCAAGGCCATCAATCTGTCGGCAATTGCGGAAAAATCATCACGGGAAAAAACCTTTTCACCGTAATCTGTCTCGCAGCCATAATAGGGTGGATCCAGATAAAACAATGTTTCTGCCCGGTCATAGCGGTCAATAAAAGCTTTCCAGTCAAGATTTTCAATAATAACCGCGGTCAATCGTTCATGTATATCTTCCAGAATTTGAGCAAGGTTTGTCAGATTAAAGCGCGCCGGTCCATCATAGATCACCCCGAAACTGCGCCCCGTTACCTTGCCGCCAAAGGCGACGCGCTGCAGGTAAGGGAAACGGGCTGCTTTTTCCAGATCTGTCAATGTGTGTCAGGATTACATTGGGCAAGCGTTGTCCACTCACCGTTAATTGCCACGCGGGCAATGCTGTCGATCGGAAAATCCGACAAAAGATAGACCTTTGCCAGCGTTTTGTTTGCTTTGCCAAACGCAACCTTGAGCACTTCCTGTCCAGCTGTTGCAAATAGCCCTGCGCCGATTTCCCGCGCATGGCTGCCGCCGTAGCCTACCTGTAACCGTGTGCCGGTAATTGCACCCCCTCCGGCAGATTTTTTCTTGCGCAAGGTATTGGCGGCAAGTTGAAGCCCTACGCCGATCAGCAGTCTGCCGACAGATCCAAGGCCCGCAATAAATGATACGCCTGTGGCTATAGCTCCGCCGATGGCTGCACCTATAGCAGCAATGGCTGCCCCGACTGGTGGCATAGTACATCCTCAAAAAATAAAAGGCGCGAAAGCGCCTTATGTTAAATTCAAACTTTTAATAAGATAACATCAACTCACTTCACGGATCGTCACTATTACTTCACGACCAAGGGCATTCGCCGCCGCTTCAATTTGTTCCATTTTTGATGCATGGCGTAAATCAAGCAGCCTGTCAATTTGAGGCATATGCCAGCCAAGGCGCCTTGCAAGTGCAGCTTTTTTAATGCCCTGCTCCATCATGGATTGATATATACCAAGTTTAGCACATTCCAATGCAGATGGACGGACAGTTTTTTGACCTCTTTCAGGTTCACTGGGATATGGCAGCTCTTTACGAGCTTCCACATAAAAAGATAAGCCTGTCTCCAATGCATCAATCGCGTTCAAAAGCGCTTCATCCTCATCTTCCCCAAAAGTAATGGACTCAGGGATATCTGGGAAAGTCACAAGTATTGACCCATTATCATCGGGCGTCAGTGTTACTGGATAGTCAAACATATCAATCACCTTTATTTAACCCAAGCTGGCGTTTAATGGCTGCTTCCAGCCCTTTGCCTAATTCTTTTGTCCCGTGCATCGGCAAAGTAGACTGCTTGCCATTTAAGAACACTTTAAGGTGCAACCCTTTCCCTTGTTCAAAGGTCGCTCCCTGTTGTTCCAGCCACTTTTTCATTTGCTTTGAGTTCATGTGAATGAATATAACACTTCTGTTGTGTTTTGCAAGTCAAAACTGTTTAAAAATGAATATTTTCTCTTCAGAATTCAATTTTCCAAGCTTTTCTGACTTTTTCGGGCGAGACAGATATCAGTCCTTCTTCGCTTTTGCATGTAAAGCCCTGATGCGTAAAAACCCCGGTTGCAACACCATCCTCATAGTCCATATAGCCAACATCACCCCGCCGTGCAAAAAACGGATGAACATCAGGGAAATGCACCGCAAACGCATCTCCCTGATGTTTGCCGCCAAGCCTGACAATCAGCTTTGCGGCCTGCGCTTTCGATGAATAGCCGCGATATGGTGCGAGAATAACCGCAGTTTGCGCCGCAACGGTTTTTGCCAAGCCCGCAATATAGGATCCATTAGCTGATAAGAGTACAGCTGCTGCCGCTGCACCACCACGGGCTACAGCATCAATATTTTCACCAACAAATATCAAACCATTGGCCATAGTTCCACTAACACCGGTTGCCTGGTCAAGTTTTCTCAAAAATAACTCACCTGATGTGGTTTAAAAACATTATGTCAAGCAGTTAGTGTTGTAGAAAATCAGAAAACGCGGTCCGGATGAATTACACCCTATCGAATGATGGTAAGCTGCTCCGCCGCACGGGTGATCGCCGTATAAAGCCATTGCCTGCATGTATCGCGAAAGGCGAAACTCTCATCAAACAGGACAACATTATCCCATTGTGATCCTTGGGCTTTATGCACGGTCAGCGCATAACCGTAATCAAAATCGTCATAGTTCTTTTTAAGCGACCATGAAATTTCGTTCTCAAAATCCTGAAACTGTGCTTTCAGCAGTTTGATCCTGGCAACACTGCGCTCATCCTCCTCCGGTGTCACCAGCAGATTAATACCGGGTTTTACCGTTTCTCTTGAGGAAGTCATCACCTTCCACAATGAGCCATTGAGCAACCCTTTTGCCGGATCACTGCGCAGACAGACCAGCTTGTCACCGGCTTGCGGATATTCATCTGTAAATCCCTTCAATTCCCGCAGGCGCCGGTTATAACGCTTGCGTGTACGGTTTGTACCGACAAGCACCTGATCAGCTGCCAGAACCAGTTCCTGCGTTATTTCTCTACGTGATATAATCTTTGCGTGCCCATAGTCTCCATAAGCGATATCGCGCCCTTCGCGCACATCTAGTGCCAGTCGGATAATCGGATTATCACAAGCCTGCCTGTGAATTTCAGTCAAAAGAAAATCCGGCTCATATTCAGTAAAAAAGCCGCCTCCTGAAATCGGCGGCAACTGGCCCGGATCTCCCAGAACCAGTATCGGCGTGCCAAAGCTCATCAGATCACGGGCAAGCGCCTCATCAACCATTGAGCATTCATCAACAACGATCAGTCTCGCTTCAGCCACAGGGCTTTGCCGGTTAAGCGAAAAAGTCGGTGCAATGGATGTTTTGCCGGTTTCTTCATCCTCTACCGTCTCCTCCCCGCGGGGACGGTAAATCAATGAATGAATGGTGCGGGCATTTTCTGCCCCCCTGGAACGCAAAACCTGCGCCGCCTTACCCGTAAAAGCAGCAAATTGCACAGACCCGTCCACGGTTTCGGCAAAATAACGCGCAAGCGTGGTCTTGCCCGTCCCCGCATAGCCGAACAGACGGAAAACCGGAGAGCGCCGTTCCTTGAGCCACCCGGCAACTGCGGCCAATGCTTTTTCCTGCTGCTGTGAAAATCTCATAAGTGGAGAAGACAAGATTCGCACATAAAGGACAAGTGCCTTGCTGTTCCCTGCAATTGATCTGTTGCCCCAGGATAGAACATGCTTCCCTTACATATTTTTAGCGCCGCGGTTCATTGCTGCAATGCCTGTACGGCAGATTTCAGTCAGGCCAAGCGGACGCATGACAGAAACAAACTGATCAAGCTTTGAAGATTTCCCCGTAATCTCAAAGACAAAATGCTCAACCGTTGCATCAATCAGCCTGGCATGAAAGGCTTCCGCCAGGCGAAGAGCTTCAACACGGCTTGCCCCCTGAGCCAACACCTTGACAAGAACCAGTTCACGCTCAATCGGATAACCCTGTCCCAGTTCACAGGCACGCACATGCAGATCAACTACCCGATGCACCGGCACAATCCGCTCAAGCTGATGGCGAATCTGACTGATGACATGACAGGTACCGCGCGTCACAATAGTAATACGCGACAGGTGCTGCTCTTCTTCTGTTTCCGAAACCGTCAGACTTTCAATATTATAACCCCGGCCTGAAAAAAGCCCGATAACCCGTGCCAGAACACCCGGTTCATTATTCACCAGAACCGCAAGAGTATGAGTCTCTACCGGATCATTGTCCGGTTCAATAAAATAGGCTGAACCGAAACCTGAATTCTGTGTATTCATCTCACTACCATCCTCAAACAAGTGAACGGCCCACGCTGCTGATTGCACTTGTCACCATCTCATCGGTTGCCTCATCCGGCAACAACATCTCATTATGTGCCCGGCCTGAAGGAATCATCGGAAAACAGTTTTCCAGACTGACAACGCGACAGTCAAACAAAACCGGCTTGTCACAGGCAATCATCTCGCCGATCCTGTCATCAAGCTCGATCGGCCTGCTGCACCGGATACCGAGCGCGCCATAAGCTTCCGCCAGCTTGACAAAATCAGGCTGGGCTTCCGTACAGGAGTGGGACAAACGATTACCATGGAGCAATTGCTGCCACTGGCGCACCATGCCCATATACCGGTTATTCAGAATAAAGACCTTGACCGGCGCACCATGCTGAATTGCCGTGGCAAGCTCCTGAATATTCATCTGGATGGAAGCATCACCGGCAACACAAATCACCAGATCATCCGGCCTGGCAATCTGAACTCCGATAGCAGCCGGAAAACCATACCCCATAGTGCCAAGACCGCCTGAGGTCATCCAATGATTCGGCTCATCAAAACCAAAAAACTGCGCTGTCCACATCTGGTGCTGTCCCACTTCGGTGGTGAGATAAGGATTATACTCCTTTGTCAGAGCATACAGCCGCTCAACCGCATATTGCGGCATGATAACATCAGCACGGTTGCTATAAGCAAGCGAATTGCGTGCCCGCCATGTATTGACCTGTTGCCACCATGCGGCGCGGGATATTTTATCAGGCCCGTAGCAAACAGCCCGGAACCGGCGCACCATATCCTCCAGCACATGCGCCACATCGCCGACAATCGGCACATTCACGCGAATATTCTTGTTGATGGATGAAGGATCAATATCAATATGGATAATTTTCGCCTGTGGAGCAAAAGCATCAGGGCGACCCGTGATACGATCATCAAAGCGCGCCCCGACCGCCAGCATGACATCACAATCATGCATGGTCATATTGGCTTCATAAGTACCGTGCATACCAAGCATGCCGAGCCAGTTTCTGCCGCTTGCGGGATATGCGCCAAGTCCCGTCAATGTCGATGTGACAGGAAAATCACCAACGCTGACCAGTTCCCGCAACAGCCGTACAGCATCTGCACCGGAATTGATAACACCGCCACCGGAATAAATAACAGGCTTTTTCGCCTCACAAAGAAGATTGACCGCATAATCAATCGCCTGTGCCTCTCCATCAAGCGGCGGGCGATAGCTTGTACACGGCATGGATTTCAGCGCTGTATAAATACCGGAAGCAAATTGTATATCCTTGGGAATATCAACCAGCACAGGCCCCGGACGACCGGTACGGGCAATATAAAAAGCCTCATGAATGATACGGGCAAGATCATTGACATCCCTGACCAGCCAGTTATGCTTGGTACAGGGCCGTGTTATACCAACCGTATCAGCCTCCTGAAATGCATCCGAACCGATAAGATTGGTCGGCACCTGCCCGCAGATACAGACAACAGGTACGGAATCCATCAGCGCATCCTGAAGCGGCGTTACTGCATTGGTGGCACCAGGGCCGGAAGTTACAAGCATCACGCCCACTTTGCCGGTTGCGCGCGCATATCCCTCTGCTGCATGTCCGGCTGCCTGTTCATGCCGGACAAGGATATGCTGGAATTTATTCTGCTGATAAATCTCATCAAAAATGGGTAGCACCGAACCGCCGGGATAACCGAAAATATGCTCAACCCCCTGATCAATGAGCGCCTGAACCACAATTTGCGCACCCGACATTTTATGTCCATCAGCTGTTTGTGCCGCTTTATGATCATCTTTCATTATCATTATCCACCCTGTTATCTATAATAAAAAAGGCCCCCGAAGGAGCCTGTTTTGCGCATGGGAGGCTAAAGCCGGATGGTTACACCACCTGCCCCATGCACACCCATACTACAAGAATAACGTTTCTCATGATATTGACCATATTCCGGTCATTTCCATCCGTCAATGAAAAAAATTGCGCAATTTTATTTCACATCATACGAAAATAACCGGAGCGCCTCTTGCGCAGAAGAAAAACGCTGCCAGCCTGCATCAAGCTGATGACGCAACCAGGTCATCTGCCGCCTGGCATAACGGCGGGTTTCAGCCTTTGCTTTTTCAATCGCCGTTTCAAGGCTGGTTTCACCATCAAGACAAGCGCTGAATTTCCTGACACCTATAGCCTTCATTGCCGGCAATGCAGGAGCAAGATGCATAGCCTGCAATTGCCTGACCTCCTCAAGCGCTCCTTTCTCAACCATTTTGTCAAAACGGGCGCTGATACGCACTGCCAGTTCCTCTCTCTCAAGGTCAAGCACCAGTTTACGCGTACGCATGGCATCCACGAGCGGTTCCCCACGCTGTTGCTGCCATTCTGCAATAGAGCGCCCCGTTGCTTCCAGAACCTCAAGTCCACGAAGTATGCGCTGCCCATCATTGGGAGAAAGCCGCCCGGCCAGCACCGGATCTTTCTCTGAGAGAATTTCATAAAGCGGCTCTATTCCCTTCTCCTGCAAAAACAGACGCCATTTCTCACGGATTGCAGCATCAACAGGCGGTATTCTGGCAAGCCCGCCCAGAAGAGCGCGGAAATAAAGGCCTGTACCGCCAACAAAGATACATGTCCTGCCCTTCAATTCAGGGTGCTGCAACAGTTCACGCACTGCTTCCAGCCAACGTCCGGTTGAAAATGCCTCTCCCGGATTTACAAAACCATAGAGATAATGCGGAACGCCGCCCATTTCATTTTTATCAGGGCGTGCCGTCAGAAGATGCAGAACATCATAAACCTGCATGGAATCAGCATTGATCACAACACCATGGCATTGCCGCGCAATGTCTATTCCAAGCTGAGACTTGCCGCTTGCTGTCGGCCCGGCTATCAAGATCACATCATTGCCCGTTTGTTTCCTGGAAATTTCAGCCATGCCAAACAGTCAACCCTTTGTTGCCACTCTAATTGCCAATCCTGCAAAACCGGTATTGACGCCTGATCTGGCAGATAAAGCCTCCCGCGCCATAAATGCAACTGCCGTTTACTGGCTCGGTGACGGCATTGCCTGCGATATCCCCCTGACCGGCTCTGCCCGGGTGAAAACTATCTGTAAAAGACTTCAGGACGCCATCGGTTCCGCACCAGTTGATATTGTGGTGCAGCCAGCAAAAACCCGCCGTAAAAAGCTGCTTCTGGCTGATATGGATTCCACCATGATCGAACAGGAATGTATTGACGAATTAGCTGAAGAAGCCGGCCTGCGTGAACAGGTGGCAGATATTACCCGCCACACCATGAATGGCGAAATCGCTTTTGAACCGGCTCTGAGAGAGCGTGTTGCACTGCTGAAAGGCCTGCCCCTGCCGGTGATTGACACCGTCATCGAAAAGCGGATAACCCTGATGCCCGGCGGGCGTACACTTGTCCGGACCATGCGTGCAAACGGTGCCTATACAGCGCTTGTTTCCGGCGGTTTCACCCTGTTTACCGAAAAAATAGCCGCGGCAATCGGCTTTGATGAAAACAGCGCCAATATCCTTGAACATGACGGCGTAAAACTGACAGGTCTTGTCCGTGAGCCAATCCTTGGCAGACAGGCCAAGCTTGAAAAGCTTCTGAACCTTTGCGGAAAGCTCGGCATTTCTTTTGCCGATGCAATGGCTGTCGGTGACGGGGCAAATGATCTGGCCATGTTGCAACATGCAGGTTCCGGCGTGGCATTACATGCCAAGCCAGTGGTAACCGAAGCGGCATCCATGCACATTGACCATGGCGATCTTACCGCCCTTCTTTATATTCAGGGCTACAGAAAGGCAGATTTTCTGACATGACTACCCAGGCACCCCGGCTTATCATCTATAATTGGCAGACAAAAAAAAGAAACGTTTTTTACCGCTTGAATTGTGATAAACAGACCACGGCATCCCTCCATTCAGCACCGAAGAAGCCAATCATCTTTTTTGACCACAACCGCGACAGGATAAAAATACCGTTTCCGGTTTTATGTGCCTGAATAAAAGGATAATAGCAGCATAGCGGGCATTGCCGGCTTTTTACCAACTGATCCTGAGCCTTTTATCCTCAAAGTGCGACTGAAACCGGTCGGCTGCGCGGTTGCCGGAATATACTGGCACAAAGATTTTGCAACGGAAGCGGTGCCTGCGCTCTTGTTTCCTGGCCTTGACAAGACTGAAGCTTGCCGGGATTATCAACCTTACGGTGCAAGATAACCTGTCCTCTATCGTTGTCATGCAGTACATCAGTATGAAGAGCCGGAACATAATTTCGGCTATCTGCATGTATCCGGAAGCAGGCGATATCTGAAATATCACGTCTTTTTCGGACAAAAACCACTTTCTGCAAAACAGGCAACGAAATCATCCAACATCTCCTCCCCTGGCAGATACGACTGAAAACCTCTGCCAGACTAATCCAGCTGTAGGGCGACAAACCGCAATTCACCGGCAGGGACAACAACCATCAGCAGCACATTCTTCCGTCCGGTATCTCTCAGCGATGCGACACGTTTTTCAACATCATCCGGCGTTTTGACAACGGCCTGATTGATATCAACAATCACATTCCCCGGGCGGATGCGCTTTTCATCAGCAGAAGAACCAAGCGCAACCGACAGGACAACAACGCCCGAAATGTTTTTTGCAACAGAATATTTTTCACGGATTTCATCATTCATTTCACCAAGCTGCATACCAAGGATGCGCGCATCAACCTTTTCAAAAGCGGCTCCCTCACCCTCCCCGTCGCCAGCAGCTTCTTTATTAACAGAATTTTTTTCTTCAAGCAGCCCCAGTCTGACACGCACAGTTTTTTCCTTGCCATCGCGCAGAACTACGACCTGGACTATCTGGTCAACCGGGCTTTCTGCCACAATCCTGGGCAATGTACGGGCATCCCTGACCGGTTTATCGCCAAAACGGATAATGACATCCCCGTCCTGCAATTCCCGGTTATCAACCCTGGTATCCTTAATCTTGCCGGAAACCAGCGCTCCTTCTGCCCTGGCAAGGCCAAGTGACTGCGCTACATCAGCTGTTACCGGCTGGATACGGATGGCAAGCCAGCCGCGCCTTGTTTCACCAAACCTTTTCAACTGGTTAATGACACTGACCGCCATTTCCGCAGGGATGGCAAAACCAATACCTATGGACCCGCCCGAAGGGGATATAATAGCCGTATTGATACCGATCACCTTGCCATTCATATCAAAAAGTGGCCCGCCGGAATTGCCGCGGTTGATAGAAGCATCCGTCTGGATAAAATCATCATAAGGCCCGGCATTGATATTGCGGTTACGGGCAGAGATGATGCCAAGCGTCACTGTACCGCCAAAGCCAAACGGATTGCCAATAGCCATGACCCAGTCACCGATTCGCGCCTGTTCGGAATTACCGAATTCGACAGCCGTCAGTTTTTTTGCAGCCGGATCTATTTTCAGAAGGGCAAGATCTGTTTTTGGATCCTTGCCAAGAAGTCTGGCCTTGAGTTTTGCCCCATCGGTAAAATTAACCTCAATGTCATCTGCCTCGGCAATAACGTGATTATTGGTGACAATCAGACCCTCCTGTGCATCAACAACAAAACCGGAGCCAAGCGACTGCACCTTGCGCGACTGCTGCCTGCCATCATTGCCAGAAAAAAAATCCTGGAAAAACTCCTGAAAAGGAGAGCCGTCAGGCTCCTGTACAGCAGGCGGATTTGCTGTTTCTTCAGTTCCCTTCACCGTTTGTGATGTGGAAATATTGACAACCGCCCCAAGCAGGCCATCTGCCAGTTCCGAAACGGACTCCGGCGCTTTATGTTGCACAGCTACCTGAGCGGGAGCCGGTGTGGCAGCAATCAGGACAAATAAAACAGCAACCATAAAACAGTGCGGAAATAACATACCTGTTCCTTATCACAACGGTGATTTTCTGACCAAAAGAATCCCTCATTCCGGTTTAGAGTATTTCAAGGCAAAGGAAAACGACAAAAACACCTCCTGCACCGTTTCAGAAACACAGTACACCGTTTTCCAGCAAAATTACGACAAAACAAAAATACATAATTTTGCTAAAACAGGTAGCACTTTTTCAAAAAAACAGAAGCAAAGCTGAAATACACTGCAACGCATCACCTCTTTATTCTTAGTCCAGGAAGTAACAATAAAACCGCAGAGTCTGCAAAGACTCTGCGGCAAAATCAAAAAACAAACCGGAGCGGATACCGCTTCTCCAGATCAGGAGGGCGAATTCTTATCCTTTGTCACGGTACCATCCTCTTTCGGGGAATGCAGATATTTAAAGAAGGCCGAATCCGGAGAAAGCACCATTGGCACGTCTTTGATTTTCTTATATGCATTCATAAAGCGCCAGAACATATAAAATTCCGGATCAAATGCCACCGCATCCCGAAAAATACGGATACGCTCTGCTTCACCTTCACCATGCAAAATCTCCGAATCACGTGTAGCTGCAGCAACAATCTCCTCATATTCGCGGCCGGCTTCAGCGATGATCCGATCCTTCTCTTCACGGCCACGGGCGCGCAAACGTTCAGCTACAGCATAACGCTCCTGCCGCATGCGCTCAAAGGTACGCTGCGAAATCGCCTGTGTTAAATCTGTCTTGCGGATACGCACATCAATAATCGTTATGCCGAGAGAATTGGCATCTGCCGAAATCTGCTCCTGCACCTCGCGCATCATATCGCTACGGGCTGACGACAGAGCGGCACTAAAATCACGCTGACCATAAACAGCACGCAGCGCATCGTTAAAACGCGGTGCAAGGTTAATCTGCTCTGCCACTGAAGGTTGGCCGGAAAAAACCTTTTGCAGAAAAAGCCGGGCATCCGTGATACGATAGATGAAAAATGCATCCACCTCATAAAACGCACCGCCACGCACCTGCACAGTCTTTGTCGGCAGATCGTAACGGCGCAGCCGGTCATCAACCACGATCATCTGGTCAATAAACGGCAGCTTGAAATAAATCCCTGGTTCAGGCTCTACCCGGATAATCTGCCCCAGCCTTTTTACAGCAACATGCTGACGCGGATATACAATGAACACAGACATCCACAACGCGGCGGCCGCAATAACAAAAAACCAGAAGGCAATAAAAAAAGGTGACTGGCGCATCATCAGTTTCCTCCAGCCGGAACAGTTGCAGTAAACCCTTCTTCACGGGTGGATACGGCGGAAGCCCCCTTTGCCGGCGGATTGGCCTTGCGCATAATTTCATCCAAAGGCAGATAGGGAACAGCCCCTCCTCCTGATTTGTCAAGAACCAGCTTGTTGGGTGAGGAAAGCACTTGCTCAACCGTTTCCAGATAAAGGCGCAAACGTGTCGTCTCCGGCGCCACTCTTGCTTCCTTCGCCACAAAAACAAACCGCTGCGCCTCACCACGGGCCTCTTCCACGACACGCGCCTTGTATGCCGCGGCTGTCTCGCGGATACGTGATGCCTCACCCTTGGCTATACCGCGTTTTTGCGCCTGTTCCTGATTACCCTGCTCAATCGCACGGTTACGTTCCTGCTCGGCCTGCTGTACAGAATTGAAAGCATCAGCCACTTCACGCGGCGGCGCAGCTTCGGTAATGGATACACGCGTCACATTGACACCAACCCCGTATTTGTCAAGTGTAGATTGAATAATTGCCAGCACATCCGCAGCCACAGCCTCACGCTGGTTACGATAGACATCATCAGCAGGCCGCCGGCCAACAACTTCACGCATGGCGCTTTCTGCAACCTGCTGGATTGTACCGGTCTGATCATTGACATTAAAAAGATAAGCCGTCGGGTCAGCAATATAATAATAAACCGAGAAATTAACATTGACGATATTCTGATCACCCGAGAGCATCAATCCGTCCTGTTCATGGGTGCCAATGGTTGCCGTCTGCTCGGTACGGGAAACTTTCCGGTAGGTTTCAACCGGCCAGAAACAGAAATGCAGCCCTTCTGTCACAATGCTGTCTTTCGGCTTGCCCAGGCGCAGTTCCACTGCCTGCTCATTCTGCTGAATAATATAAAAGCACTGGAACGCCCAGAACAGGACAGCAATAACAACAACAAGAAAAAAAAGCCCGGTGCCGCCAAACTGTTTCAGCTGATCCTGCCCTTTACGGAAAACCTTGTCCATATCCGGCGGCATGGAACCCGGATCATTACCGCCCTGCCCTTTTAGCGGCCTGCCCCGGTGATTTTTATGATCACCCTGATTACTACTGCCGCCCCAAGGACTGCCGCCATTCTGATTGCTCCAGGGCATATTATCTCTTCCTCTGCTTCAGGCATGCCTGTTCATGTCTCATTTATTGTCAAACGTTTATAGGGATATGGCGAGCCGCTTTCAACGCATCGGAAAAAGATTTTTCTGCCTTCACAGGCAATTTTCATGCAAGGGGAAATCTTTTACAGCAGAATTTTACAAAAAAGCGGACTGCCGACACCTTTTCTCCAACATTCAACGAGCCGCAGAGCGGCGCCGTTCATAAACAACGTAGCGTGTCGGATAACTGTCTTTCTTGCCGACAGGTGGCACCTGCGATGAAGACTTCTGCCACTCGTCGTAATCAAGGTTTGAAAAGAATGTATCCCCCTCAATCGTTGCAAGAACTTCCGTCACATACATCCTGTCTGCAAAATGCAGGGTTTGCCTGAAGATTTCACCACCGCCGATAATAAAAATTTCATCTACATTATTCTTCTTGGCATCTTCCAGAGCAATCCTGCGCGCCTCTTTCCATGAATGAACGACAACAGCCCCTTCTGCCTCAAAAAACCTGTTACGCGTAAGGACAATATTCAACCGCCCCGGCAACGGACGGCCAAGCGATTCCCATGTCTTACGCCCCATAATCACCGGCTTTGACATTGTCAGTTTCTTAAAATACTTCAGATCATTCGGAAGATGCCACGGCATGTCATTATCTTTTCCGATAACGCCATTTTCTGTAACAGCGACGACAAGGGCAACGGCAATGGTATAATGGCCGCGCTTATCGGGGCCGTATCCGCCTGAAGATTTCACTGCCATTGATAACAAATCCATTCGCATTGTTTTTTCAGCCTCTTCCAGCGCAACCTTGCGCACTTCGCCCCGCGAACAAGCAGCTGCCGCCCGGTTCTGCCTTTAAAAATTCCCGGCATTATTATAACGGCATTTCAACCGTTACGGTCAAGCGACTCTCACGCACTACACTCTGCAATCACAGATTTTGCAATGGCAACGACAAGGGCAACCGGAACGCTCATATCGCGACAGGCGCCTTGATATGCGGCAATGCTACATAATTTTCCAGCGTGAAATCCTCAAAACGAAAAGCGAAAAGATCATGCACCTGCCTGTCAAGTTTCATGGCAGGTAACAGCCCCGGCTTGCGGGCAAGCTGTTCGCGCGCCTGATCAAAATGGTTGGCATAAAGATGCGCATCACCAAATGTATGGATAAATTCTCCCGCTTCCAGACCGCAAACCTGCGCCACCATCATTGTCAGCAGGCAATAGGAGGCAATATTGAACGGTACACCAAGAAATATATCCGCCGAACGCTGGTAAAGCTGACAGGACAAACGCCCCCCGACTACATAAAACTGAAAAAGGCAATGGCAGGGGGGCAGCGCCATATCATCAATCAGGGCAGGATTCCAGGCTGAAACAATCAACCGGCGGGAATCCGGATTGGCTTTGATCATCTCCACCAGATTGCTGATCTGGTCAATGTGACGGCCATCGGCCGCCGGCCATGAGCGCCACTGATAACCATAGACAGGGCCAAGATTACCATTTTCATCAGCCCATTCATCCCAGATGGAAACCCCGTTTTCCTTAAGCCAGGCAGTATTGGTATCGCCTTTGAGAAACCAGAGCAGTTCATAGATAACAGAGCGCAGATGCAGTTTCTTGGTTGTCAGAAGAGGAAACCCGTCAGCCAGGTCAAAACGCATTTGATAACCGAAAACAGAACGCACACCCGTACCGGTCCGGTCCGGGCGATCGATTCCATTTTTCAGAACATGGGTAAGAAGGTCAAGATAGTTTTTCATAAAAATCGCTTATCCCCCGATTCGAATCAGTGCATGAACCGGTATAAATTTCACACAGGATATTCTTCAACGCGATTCCAGACGCAAGTCTGCCTGATTTTTGGCAACAGGATAATATAAAGGCCACACGGTTCCTAACGGCGATCACCAGCCATTCGCCGGGCAACAAATGCAACTGTTTCCTCTGTTTCCGCCGGGTTTGTCGCATATCCGGTTGTTTTCAACATGCCCGGATTTTCCTGTATCTGTTACGGCAACCGTTGATGCATCTCTCTTTTCATTGCAGTCCGTAAACAGCCGGCAAGCTTTTCAATTGCATCACGGGCAGGCTTCGGATCATATTTTTTCATACTGGCGATATACTCGCTCATAACCTCATCCCCGGCTTAAACAGCTGCAATGATATAGCAGAGCAAACGCGACAAATCCCCCTTTGCATTTTGCTGCCAGATGACTTATATTACCGGTGCCGGTTTTCCGGCTATGGTAATAAACGGACGGTGAAATAAACCTGTTGGACCCGGGGGCAGTACCCGGCGCCTCCACCATATGGCAGAATGAAGCTGCCCTGTGGCGGGGGCGAAACAGGATCGACAAGGGCGTAAAGATCGCTCTTTTACCCGGCATTGTACCACCGTTATCGGGCTGTTGAGTAGTTGCAAATGACAACTATGCGGAAGCTCGTCTCGCTGCTTGATAGCGGCGCGGCAGTTTCAATTCAAGTCTTGTTCCGTCGCAGGGACAAGCGGGGTTCGGAGGCACCTGGCAACAGAAGCCTCTACCTGTTTTCTCCGTCTTTTATTGTGTTATTGTTTCTTTTGAGCTTTTATATACTCATCCGCAACAGCTATAGAGTAACCGGGTACTGTCTTGCAAGCATGGCAATACTTGTATTCTGAATATCAGATAATACATCTGTAGCCCGACACAAGGAAATTGGATATATCATTTTAAGGAAAAACTGCGAATGGCCCAGGATCAAATCCGCTATGAAGTACTTGTTCAGGATGCATTGCGCAACGTCATCCACAAGGTGCTCACTGATGTAGCAGAGGCAGGCCTGCCCGGGGAACATCATTTTTTCATTACTTTTTTTACCAATGCTTCCGGCGTGCAGATTTCGCCCAAGCTCAAGGAACGCTACCCCGAGCAGATGACCATTGTGCTACAGCATCAGTTCTGGGATCTGCACGTGGAAAATGATTACTTCGAGGTAACGCTTTCCTTTGGCGATATTCCTGAAAAGCTGGTTATTCCCTTTACCGCAGTGCAGGTGTTCTATGACCCCGTTGTCGCTTTTGAAGCTGCATTTGATATACCGGCAGGCATTAAAAGCAATGAACAGGTCAATGAAACGATCATCGCGGATAACCCGGCTTCGCAATTGATAAGAAAAACCGGGGAAAGTACACAATTTGCTGATAGTCTTGCAACGCAGGCGGATTCAGACAAACCGCTGGCTGATGTTGTATCACTGGATGCTTTCCGCAAAAACAAGTAACTGTTTGCCGGACGGGCAATATTTCCCATCTCGAATATTTACATAAACGCGCGATATCCGGATGAAGCAGAAGAAACATGATGCCCGGAAAAACAGCCAGAGCAATTTTCGTCCCGGAGTTTCCGTCAAAGCCGATAAAGCAATCCGACAAGGATTGAAATCACCAGAGCATAGCGCGTTAAAAATGCAAAACTGATATGATGAAAAAAGACCCGGAACATTTGGACCTGGTACAGTCAAATCAAAAAACACCCCGGCCCCGGATTGAAGATAATGTCCATGCCCCGTGCAATGCCCCCTGTTGAGATCAACTGGAACAAGGCGATAATACGTAAAGTATCTATCCGCCTTGGCGGGCATGCGACCAGTTTTTCACTTGAAGAATCATTTCTAGCCATGCTGAAATCCATGGCATCCCAACGTAATATTGCATTTGCCTGCCTTGTTTCACAAATTGATGAGAACCGGCCGCCGCATGTCAGCCTGTCTTCTGCTCTTCGGCTTGCAGTGCTGCATGACCTATGCAGAAACAAAAATCTTTGAACTGTTCCGGCCTTTCACATCTCACCTTGCCTTTATATTATGATAAAGCCACTTGTCCGTGTCTGTGCGGCCGGTTAAATCATTCCCGGTTCAAGCTGAACGGAAATGATTCAAGTTTTTATTTGATCGCATTTTCGAACGAAAAACTGTTTTATACTTTTTCTGAAAATGCTCTAGAGAGCCATTATGGAACATTTTGAAGACAATGAGACAAACACGCAGTTGCAGGCATCTGACGAAATTACAGATTTTTCCACCACTGCCGTTTTAAAACGCGATGTCTTTTCTGAAACACATCTTGGCTTCTTTATTAATGATCCGCAAACACGTGTAATCCGGCGTATCGTTACTGCATCTCCCTGGTGGGCACGTCCACTTGCCTGGTTTCTTGCCCGGCGCGAAACCCGCAGTCTGAAGAAAATACATGGTCTCAAAGGTGTACCGCAACTGATTACCACCGACAGGCATGGACTTTACCGCTCCTGGGCGGAAGGTACACCGCTGCATCTGACAAGGCCGAACCAGCCCGGATTTTATCGTAATGCCCACAAAATATTGCGGAACATGCGCCGGTTCGGCATAACGCACAACGATCTTGCCAAACCGCAAAACTGGTTGATGACACCGGAAGGCGGGGCAGCAATCATCGATTTTCAGCTTTCAAGTGTGCATAAACGGCGCGGCGCACTTTACCGCTACCTTGCCTATGAAGATTTCCGGCACCTTATCAAACAAAAGCAAAGCTTTGCCAATGACCTGATGACGCCAACCGAATGGCGGATTGTGCATCAGCGTTCCTGGCCTTCCAGCCTCTGGCTGCTCACAGGCAAGAAAATTTACAACTTCTTCACCCGCAGCATCTTCAACTGGTCAGATGGCGAGGGAACCGGTGACCGGCTGCAAATCCAGGAGCCTCTGATCAAAAAACAGCTTGAAAAAAACAGTGATGTCCGTGATGTTGCCCTAAGCCTTTATTCACTTCCGGCCAAAGGGGTTGGGGTTTATGCTTTTGTCGAGACTGACAAGCTTGACGAAAAAACGATCCGCACCCTTCTCGAAGGTCAGAAAATTGAACTTGTCCAGCCTGTATCTGTACTTCCCCGGCGTAAGGATGGCACAGTGCGTGATGATGTCCTGCAACTTATCGCCATGAACCAGATAACAGAACTGGACTGCCTGCTGACCCATGAACCGGAACTTGATGCCATCGTGAAAAACATTACAGCCAACAGGCTTAATCTTACCGACAGACGCATTACCGAATTTGAAAACAGGCTATAAATCAAAAGCCCGTTTGTCAGACCATCAATCCGGGCTGACCTAACCGCATCAACAATCAAAGAATTATTAATTAATAAAATTATGATATAATTTTATATGGAGATTTTAAAAGGGGAATACTCTGGTATTTTACCGCAAAAAGCACTACATCTCATTGTTGTGATGAGCGATACTCCTGATGATATTCCTTTTTTTGATGAAGATGCCCCTCCTCCTGCCAAACAGGCAGGCAAGCTTGCGGCCAGTGCACTTGCGGCAAGACAGGCGGCAGGGCATAAATCCGTTTGTCCTGACGGGCTGAATCCGCAACAGCGGCACGCCGTACTGACGACAGAAGGGCCGGTGCTGGTGCTGGCAGGGGCCGGAACGGGCAAAACCCGGGTGCTCACCACGCGCATTGCCCATATTCTTTCGCTCGGCCTTGCATATCCAGGCCAGATACTGGCTGTTACCTTCACCAACAAAGCAGCACGTGAAATGAAAAAGCGCATTGGTGATCTTGTCAACGGTGTGGTTGAGGGGATGCCGTGGCTTGGTACCTTTCACGCTATCAGCACCAAACTTTTACGGCGCCATGCAGAACTGGCCGGGCTGCATCCCAATTTTACCGTCCTTGATACTGATGATGTCATCCGCCTGTTAAAACAGCTGATCCAGGCCGAAGGGCTGGATGACAAACGCTGGCCGGCCCGTACTTTTGCGATGATGACCGATAGCTGGAAGAACCGCGGCCTTGGCCCCGAACAGATACCCGAAGGGGATGCCCGTTCCTTTGGAAACGGGCGCGGGCGGGAGCTTTACCGTGCTTATCAGGAACGGCTCAGAACACTGAATGCCTGTGACTTCGGTGATCTTCTTTTGCACCCGATCCGTATTTTTCAAAACAATCCGGATGTGTTACGCGAATATCACCGGAAATTCCGCTACATTCTGGTTGATGAATATCAGGATACCAATACGGCACAATATCTCTGGCTGCGCCTTCTGGCCCGGCGTCCCGGGAAGGGAACCGTCAACCTGTGCTGTGTCGGTGATGACGACCAGTCAATTTATGGCTGGCGTGGCGCACAAGTGGATAATATTTTACGCTTTGAGAAAGATTTTCCCGGCGCCAGCGTTATCCGGCTTGAATGCAATTACCGTTCGACAGCCCATATTCTGGGAGCCGCGTCCTGTCTGATTGCCCATAATGAAGGACGGCTTGGCAAAACCCTGTTTACCGACAGGAAGGATGATGACGCGCAAAAAGTTCAGGTTCATGCCGCCTGGGACTCGGAAGAGGAGGCCCGCGCCATCGGCGATGAAATTGAAGCCATGCAAGGCAAAGGCCATGCCCTTAACGATATGGCCATTCTGGTGCGTGCTTCTTTCCAGACGCTTGAGTTTGAAAACCGTTTTGCCACATTGGGGCTTAACTATCGTATCATTGGCAGCCTGCGCTTTTATGAGCGCATGGAAATCCGCGATGCACTGGCTTATTTCCGTGTTGTTGCACAACCCGCAGATGACCTTGCCTTTGAACGCATCGTCAACACACCGAAACGCAGCCTTGGCGAGGCGACAACCCGGAAAATCCGCGATACAGCACGTGAGCGGGGCATTCCCATGCTTGCCGCAGCGGCAGAACTTGTCAAAATGGATGTCCTGAGTCCCAAATCCCGCAGCAGCTTGCGCGAAGTGGTGGAAAATTTCCACCGCTGGCAAAATTTGCTCAATAACACGCCCCATAAAGAGCTTGCGGAAACAATTCTTGATGAATCCGGCTATACAGCCATGTGGCAGAATGACCGCGCGGCAGAAGCGCCGGACCGGCTTGAAAACCTGAAAGAGCTTGTCCGCTCGATGGAAGAATTTGAAAGCCTGCGCGGCTTTCTCGAACATGTCTCACTGGTTATGGATGTCGAACAGAATGAAAATCTTGATGCTGTCAATATCATGACGCTCCACTCTGCCAAAGGACTTGAGTTTGACACCGTCTTTCTGCCCGGCTGGGAAGAAGGGCTGTTCCCTCATCAACGCTCACTTGATGAAGGAGGGCGTGCCGGACTTGAGGAAGAAAGGCGCCTCGCCTATGTCGGAATGACAAGAGCGCGTAAAAGCCTGCATATCTGGTTTGTTTCAAACCGTAAGATTCACGGCCTCTGGCAGTCTACTCTTCCTTCACGCTTTCTTGATGAATTACCGGAAACCCATGTGGAGGTGGCCAGCACTAGCAATTCTTTTGGCAGCTATGATCGCTCCCGTTCTGACCGCCCCGTACCATTTGAAAACAATTACCCGACACCGGGCTGGCAACGGGCACAGCAGAACCGTACAGACGCCACCCGCAACAACTGGGGGACACGATCCGGCATCAAAGTTGAACCTATAGGTTATGGCGAAGCGGAATCGGGTTTTGGCGCTGGACGCACTTCACACCGCTCCAGAACCATCGAAGGAAAACTGGCGGAAGAGTTCAGCGTAGGTGACCGGATTTTTCACATGAAATTCGGCAATGGCAATATTGCGGCAATTGATGGCGATAGGCTGACTATCAACTTCGACAAGGCAGGCCAAAAGCGTGTTCTTGGCGGTTTTATTCAAAAAATATAAGAATTTCATATCAGTGACAGATCCGGAATCAATCGGGGAGCAGCAGTCAAGGCGGGTTGCATCCTTATCCGCCTGAATCAGCTTGCCTTGCCAGAATGCAAAATCGTACCCGACATCAGCGAAGTATCACATTCATCAATCATGTGATAACCGGACTTGCCCCACATTGGCTGCAAGAAAACGAAAGCGATCGCTATCAACGTAAACCACTTCCGCCTGGCGCTCGAAACAGCTGAAATCCCCCGCCATCACATCCTCGCAAAATAACCTTTTCACCGATCTCAGCACAGCACCTGAGTTTTGTATCCTGCAACCGGGCAATAGAATAAATGCACGACCAGCTGTTCTGAAATCGCAGACCAACTGCTTTATCCGTTCTTTCCTGCTCCTTTTTATTGTTCTTACTGCTGTTTCCATCAAAAAACCGGCATTTCCTTTTTTGAAAAATATTTTTAACAATAAATAACCTGGATTCCTTGCCTTGCTGTATTATTCCGACGCCGAATGTTCCATTCGGCTGTAAAATGCTTATTTTCCTGGCTGGCCGCATTATTCCGACGCCGAATGTTCCATTCGGCTGTAAAATGCTCTAGAAATCCCGGAGAAATTTCTTCTGTCAGATTTATCTGACTTCTGGCCATTTTTCATATTTTTTCAGGACAAGCACATGAAACAGGTTTCTCAAATTATTGTATTAACTATCGTTTTTATTGCTTGTGTGCTGGGTTATGAGCACTGGACGCGGCCCGGCCCGCTAGGTGATCCGTTCAAACTGGTTGACTCACGCGGGAAAACAGTGACTGAAGCTGATATTCGCGCAAAACCGGCGGCAATCTTTTTCGGCTATACAATGTGCCCTGACATATGCCCCACAACACTTCTGAATCTGACCCGCCAGCTTGAAAAACTTGGTCCTGCGGCGGATAAAATCGGTGTCTGGTTTTTCACAGTTGATCCCGAACGCGATACACCGGAATTTATGCATGATTATATCTCCAATTTTTCAGATAGAATAATCGGCATCAGCGGCGATCCGGTAAAAGTTCATGCAGCGGTCAAATCCTTCAACATTGCTGCTGAAAAGGTTGATAACAGCGATGGTAATTACACTTACAACCATACAGCAGCCGTAATTTTATTAAATAAAGGCGGCCGCAAACGCAGTATTATTCCTTACCAGGAAACTGACGAAATCGCTGTTGAGCAACTAAAAAGCCTTGCAGAAAGTGCGGATAGATAAACCTTGGGACAGATTCGTTTATATATTGTCAGGAAAAAAGCCGAGGCGGAAAAAATTTTCAACCTGATTGATGCAGAATTTGAGGATGATGGTCATCCTGTTGCCATTACCGAGATTGATGAAACAAAAGCGATTTTCGAAATCTCGGTCTATGTTGATGAAAGTCTGTCTCAGGAAACGGCATACCGACTGGCACAATCGGCAAATATTGATGCTGCATGTCTGAATGTTGAAATATTGCCTGAAATCAACTGGGTGCAACACAGCCTTGAAGGGCTGAAGCCTGTTCGCGCGGGGCGCTTCCTTGTTCATGGTGCCCATGACCGCAGCAAGATGAAAGTCAATGACCTTGGCATTGAGATTGAGGCCGGCCAGGCATTTGGTACCGGCCATCACGGCACCACGGCAGGCTGCCTTGAAATGATCGGCACAATCATGCGGCGTGAACATCCCCGCAATGCACTGGATCTGGGCACAGGCAGCGGCATTCTGGCAATCGCCATGGCAAAATTGCAGCCGGTGCGTGTTCTGGCAACGGATATAGACCCTGTTGCCACACAGGTTGCGCGCGAGAATATCCGTCTCAATGGTGTGCTCCGGTCAGTTCATCCCATCACCTCCGCCGGTTTTCACCATCCGGAAATGCTAACCCGCACACCTTTTGATCTGATTGTCGCCAATATTCTTGCCCGCCCGCTTATGAAACTTGCGCCTGTCATGGTGCGGGCGCTCAAGCGCAATGGCTCACTCATTCTGTCTGGCATCCTTGACAGCCAGCGTGATAAGGTGCTGGCGGCTTATCGCACCCAGAGACTTTATCATTGTCAGACGATCCACCATGAAGGATGGGTCACACTTCATCTCAAGTAAACAGGTATCTGATGTTTCAGTCATTCGAAGTCAAAACAGAACCAGGCAATGCACGCTCCCGTATAGAAAAGCTGCGCACAGAAATGGCCCGCCTTGAGCTTGACGGATTTCTGGTGCCACGCGCCGATGAACACCAGGGAGAATACGTACCTCCCCAGGCACAGCGGCTGGCCTGGCTCACAGGTTTTACCGGTTCTGCCGGTATTGCTCTTATTCTAAAGGACAGGGCTATCATCTTTGCCGATGGCCGTTACACGCTACAGGTGCGCCAGCAAACGGATGCAGCTGTTTTTTCTTATGAAAATCTTGTCTCCACATCACCTGTCACATGGCTGGAACTCTATGGTGCAGGGCTTAAAATCGGTTTTGATCCGTGGCTGCACACCATCTCCGGCGCACGAAGTTTGCGCGATGTGCTGAAAGCAAATGGCGGCCATCTTGTTGAGACAGAAGAAAACCCCGTTGATCTTATCTGGGATGACCGCCCCGGGCCGCCTTTGGGCCGTATCAGTATACAGCCCGTCGATCTGGCAGGAAAAACGGCACAGGAAAAACTCACCGAAATGTGGGAAGCAATTGTTGATGTAAAAGCTGTAGGCACCATACTGACAGATCCCTCTTCCATTGCCTGGTGTTTCAACATCCGCGGAACTGATGTTGCCAATACACCGCTGCCCCTTTCGTTTGCGATACTGCCTGTGCAGGGCAAGCCTGCACTTTTTATTGATGAACGAAAACTGGGAAAAGACGAGAAAGACTACCTCCAGCCTCTTTGTGATATTCTGGAACTTTCCAGTTTTGAAAACAGGATCAGACGCTTTGCCCAGAATGGCCAGGTGATTTTGCTGGATCCGGCATTGGCAGCAGAGCGCCTGCGCCTGATCGTGGAAGAGGCGGGCGGACACGTGAAGGAGGGCAGGGATCCGGCACAACTCCCGCGCGCCATCAAAACACCGGCAGAGCTTGCCGGTTCACGCAAGGCTCATGTGCGCGATGGTGTGGCGCTTGTACGTTTTTTTGCCTGGCTCAACCGTCAGCGTCCGGGCACTCAGGATGAAATTTCCACCACCCGGAAACTGGAAGAATTGCGCGCACAAACAGCCGAAACACTGGATTCCAGACTGGAGGACATTTCCTTTGATACCATTTCCGGCGCCGGCCCCCATGGCGCCATTATCCATTATCGGGTTAACACACAAACCAGCCGGCTCTTAAAGGATGGCGAGCTTTACCTTGTCGATTCTGGCGCGCAATACCGCGATGGCACAACAGACGTTACCCGCACCATTGCAATTGGCCAGGCAGGTGATGAGGAAAAGCGCTGTTTCACTCTGGTTCTCAAAGGGATGATCGCAATTTCCGCCATGCGTTTCCCATCAGGAACACGGGGACAGGATATTGATGCCCTGGCGCGTATCGCGCTCTGGAAAAACGGTTTTGACTATGCCCATGGCACCGGTCATGGCGTGGGTGCATTTCTCTGTGTGCATGAAGGCCCGCAAACCCTTTCGCGGGCTGGCACGCAGGAATTACTGCCGGGCATGATCCTGTCAAATGAGCCGGGCTATTACCGTGAAGGCGCTTTCGGTATAAGGATTGAAAATCTGCTGACGGTACAGCCGGCAGAAATCCCTGAAGGGGGGGAGCTGCCAATGCTTGGCTTTGAAACACTCACCTTCTGCCCTATTGACCGGCATCTTATCCTGCCGGAGTTGTTAACCAGGGAAGAGCGTGACTGGCTGGATATGTATCACGATGAGACTTACCGCAAGATTGCGCCTTTCCTTGATGATGCTGACCGTGAATGGCTGGCCCAGGCAACTGCTTCTCTTTGACTATCCATGCAGGCAGGATACAGATAGAAAATGCCGTTTCATAAACAGACAAACTGCCTTCTGCGCTTCTGTTCAACCTGCACCTGCTTGCGTATCTGCCCACGGCAGAAAACAAAAGGCCATTCAAAACGACAATAGCTCTTTCCTGGAAGAGGAGAGCCATCCGGGTATGCCCGTAAAAAACAATAAACCTGTGAAAACGGGCCAGACAAGCTGCAAGGCCAAAGTATCCCTGACCACTATTTTACAATCCGGAAAAACGGCAAGCCTGCCGTCAGCACTACAGGGGCCATCAGCGCCGGCATGGAAAAACAGGAGCTGCGGCTTATCATAACCGCCGGCAGCCAGGATCAGGATCATATAAACAGCCGCACCAGGATCATAAAAACACTCAGTGGCATAACTCCCGTTTCCAGAACGCAGCATGATTATGATACCGGTAAAACCAGCCGCAGGCGCCAGAGCCAACAGCTTCCCTGCAACAGAAGGACACCCGAAGATAATGCCCGAACAGCAGACAAGCATGATTCAAGCACTGTTGTCTCTGCCAAACCCATATATTGAAAAGCGAAACCGGCTATCAGAGCAGATCACAAATCGAAACAATGAAATGCACACCCTGAAGCAACAGGCGGCGGCTTCTGATACCGGTACGCAATCCGCTTCATCAACACAGCAAGAAAAATCTTCACCGGAAGAAAGACCCGCAAACGCACCATCACAATAAAGCTGACCGGATAGTGTGATACCAGTGTTTCTGTGATTGCATCCTGCCAGACAAAAAACTGTTGTCATGATAACAAAGCAAATACCAAATCATTGGCATGAAGATGCTGTCTCAGCTTTATTTTCTTGTGGAATCACCTCTCCCGAACAAGGCAATTGCACAAAACATACCCCTTAAGATAATTATAATTTTTATATAAAAATACTGAAACAAACATCCGGTTATATCAAATCAAATATTCTCAGCCTTTGTTTTGCCATCTGCCTTCATAGATACCCAACATCGCCTTTAATCACGGCTGACTATTGACCGATCAGGGCAAACCACTGGTCTTCATCAATAATCCGGATTCCCAGCTCTTTCGCTTTTGCAAGCTTTGATCCCGCCCCCGACCCGGCGACGATCAGATCAGTCCTGGCCGAAACAGACCCGGCTGCCTTGGCTCCAAACCGTTCAGCCATTGCCTTTGCCTCATCCCGCGAGATGCGCTCCAGGCTGCCGGTAAAGACAATTGTTTTCCCTGCCACGGGTGAACCCGGTATAGCGGGGCACTCTTCATCAAGAACAGTAACTTCAGCCAAAAGCGATGAAAGCACCTCAATATTATGTTTTTCATCATAAAAATCGACGACAGCCTCGGCAACAATCGTACCGATCCCTTCGATACCTGTTATTTCCTGCCATGCTTCATTGCCTTTATCCGCTTTATTCTGTGGTATTGCCGCTTCTTCAGCAGCTTTCGCAAATGCATCATAACGCAAATAATGGCGGGCAAGACGGCGGGCATTCACCTCTCCCACATGGCGGATACCCAAAGCGAAAAGAAAACGGCTGAATGGGATTTTACGACGCGCTTCTATGGCATCATAAAGCTTTCTGACAGATGTTGACCCGAAACCTTCTATATTCTCAAGCTTTGTCAGCGATTTCTCCTGTCGGCGTTCCAAAGTGAAAATATCAGCCGGCGATTTGATCGTAACAGAATCATCCTCCGCAGAGAAGAAAAATTCGACCCGTTCTTCTCCCAGCCCCTCAATATCAAACGCGTTGCGTGAAACAAAATGGCGGATACGCTCCACTGCCTGTGCCGGGCAGATCAAGCCGCCCATGCATCGGTACACGGCCTCGCCTTCCTCCCGTACCGCATGGCTGCCGCAAACAGGACAAAGACGCGGAAACCGATAAGGCACAGCATCCCCCGGGCGCTTTTCCGGTATAATATCAACAACCTGCGGAATAACATCCCCCGCACGCTGAACAATGACAGTATCGCCGATACGAATATCCCGGCTATCGCGGACAGGAATCCCGTCTGCGCCGATACCGCGGATATAATCCTCATTATGCAGGGTTGCATTGGTGACCACTGCGCCGCCAACCGTAACCGGTTCAAGCCGCGCCACAGGGGTAAGTGCACCTGTACGCCCAACCTGAATATCAATATTGCGCAAAATGGTTATCGCCTTCTGCGCCGGAAATTTGTGGGCTATTGCCCAGCGTGGTGAACGTGAAACAAAACCAAGCCTGTTTTGCAGGGCAATCGCGTTAACCTTATAGACAACACCGTCAATATCGTAATCAAGCATCGCACGCTCTTTTTCAATTTCATGATAGTGCCCCACCAGACCCGCCGCATCATGAAAAAGCCTTGTCAGCGGATTAACGATAAATCCATAGTCGCGGAAACAATCAATCATGCCAAGCTGAGTATCTGCCGGCATTTCACTGACCTCGCCCCATGCATAGGCAAAAAACCTCAGCGCCCGGCCAGCAGTAACCGAAGCATCAAGCTGGCGTATCGAACCGGCAGCCGCATTGCGCGGATTGGCAAAACGCAGATTTCCCGCCTGTTCCTGCCGTTCGTTCAAGGCAGAAAAATCCTTGTGCGCCATATAAATTTCACCCCGTACCTCAAGCACTTCAGGCGGATTTCCGCCAAGAACAGCAGGAATATCAGCAACCGTACAGGCATTGACCGTAACATTTTCTCCCACCATGCCATCACCGCGGGTTGCAGCATTCACAAGTCGGCCTTTTTCATAGCGCAAAGAAAGTGACAGACCATCAATTTTCGGCTCTGCCGTGAGATCAAGCGGCTGCTCTGCGGACAAACGTAAAAAACGGCGGATACGATCAATAAAATCATATATATCCTTATCGGAAAATGCATTATCAAGCGATAGCATTGCAATCCGGTGCGTTACTTTTTCAAACTTCTCCGAAACAGGTGCGCCTATTTTAAACGACGGAGAATCTTCACGGATCAATTGCGGAAAACGCTGTTCAATAGCCAGATTACGGCGTCGCAAGGCATCATATTCTGCATCCGATATTTGCGGACTATCCTGCGTATTATAAAGCTGATCATGACCGGCAATTTCCTTTGCCAGCCGCTCAAGCTCGCAGGCTGCTTCTGTTCCGGTGAGTTTATCAACAGCAGTTTCAGTCATAAACATATGCTCCAGAATGCAAATGCCAGCATCGATCAAATTTGATATTTAATGACAAAATACGGAAATAATCCAGATCTTTGTTTCGCCGCATTCCCGGATACAAAACTGTTTCACACTTTTGACTTGTAATGCTCTGAACCATCACATCAGTCTGCAACCGTACCCTTGCTTCCTCCTGTCAGCAATTTTCTGGCTGCTGCACGCGCTTCATCAGTAATATGGGCACCGGCAAGCATGCGCGCAATTTCTTCCTGCCGTCCATACGGTTCCATCAAATGAATCTGCGTCGCAACCCGGTCTTTCTCATCAGTCTCCGATTTTGAAATCAGGAAATGCGCATCTGCACGCGCTGCAACCTGCGGCGCATGCGTGACAGAAAGCACCTGTACCCGCTCGGAAAGGCGTTTGAGACGCTGGCCGATAGCATCCGCAACGGCACCGCCGACACCGGTATCAATTTCATCAAAAACAAGAGTCGGTGCTGAACCCCGATCTGCCAGCGCAACCTTAAGCGCCAGAAGAAAACGTGACAACTCCCCACCTGAAGCCAGCTTCATCATCGGGCCGGGACGTGTTCCCGGATTGGTGCGCACCCAATATTCAACATTATCAATACCATACTCGCCGCGCTGCTCACCATTCACCGTTATTTCAACAATAAATTCAGCCCGTTCAAGCTTGAGTGCCGGCAATTCCGCCATAACTGCCTGTTCAAGATGCCGGGCCGCTGCTACCCGCTTTTCAGACAAGCTTGCGGCATCAGCATCATAAAAAACACGGGCAGCAGCGGCTTCCTCTTCCATCTGATGCAAGATCATTTCACCGGCATCAAGATCAGCAAGATTCGCTTCCATTTTTTCCCGCAATTCAGGAAGATTTTCTACAGAAACAGCATATTTGCGTGCAACCGCGCGTAAGGCAAACAAACGTTCCTCCACCGCCTCCAGTTCATGCAGATCAAAATCCATAGCGCGTATGGCCGCATCAATGCCATCCTGTGCTTCCCCAAGCGCCTCAAGTGCCCGGTCGATTGCATGCACAACCGGCTCAACAAGTGTCTGTGCGTCAGGAATCTTGCGTTCAAGCCGCCGTACCAGGTTAGCCAGCACCGGCACAGGAGATTCAACCCCGGAAAGCAGACTACCCGCTTCATTCATATCACCCGCAATTTTTTCAGATTTCATCATACAGGCACGACGTCCTGCCAATTCTTCTTCTTCACCACTATGCGGATCAAGGCGTGCCAGTTCTTCCACCGACGATCTGAGATAATCCGCTTCACGGACAGCTTCTTCAACCTTTGCCCGATGTTTCACCAGCGTCTGCTCCATATCCCGCCAGATACGGTAACGTTCCTTCAGCCTTGCAGCCATCCGGTCAAGTCCGCCAAACGCATCCAGCAAGACACGATGTGCATATCCTTCTACCAGCGCCCGGTCGGCATGCTGGCCATGAATTTCAACCAGCAGCCTGCCGACATCGCGCACCAGCCCGATACTTGCCGCCTGATCATTGATAAACCCCCGTGAACGCCCGTCGGCGGACTGGATGCGCCGCAAGATAAGATCACCCTCATCCTCAAGGCCGTTATAACGCAACAACCGCCTTGACGGATGATCAGCCCCGACATCAAAAACAGCCGTAACCTGCCCCTGCCCGGCACCATGGCGCACGAGCGATGCATCACCGCGCGCACCGAGTGCAAGTGAAAGCGAATCAAGCAGAATGGATTTGCCTGCACCTGTCTCACCGGTCAGCACCGACAGGCCTGCCCCGAAATTGATATCGAGCCTTTCGATCAGCACAATATCACGGATCGAAAGTTGAATAAGCATGGGAAATCAGGAAGCCTTATCTTTTTTCTTGGCCTGAAAAACCTTGGACAGCCATCCTCCTTCATCTTCACGCGGGCTTAAGCCACCCTTTTGCAGAAGCCTGAAAGCATCAGCATACCATTGGCTTTGGGGATAATTTTGCCCAAGAACGAACGCCGCTGTCTGCGCCTCCGTAGTCAGGCCTATTGCATAATTCGCCTCTACCAGACGGTAAAGCGCCTCTTCAATCTGGTTGGTGTTGGAATAATCCTCAACAACTATACGAAAACGCTTGATAGCAGCAAGGTATTGTGTACGCTCAAGATAATAACGGCCAACCTGCATTTCCTTACCGGCAAGCTGTTCACGCGCAAAACGGATTTTTGTCTCCGCATCAGAAACATATTCCGATTTCGGGTAACGATCAATCACTTCCTGCATGGCATCAATAGCGCGGTGGGTATCCTTCTGGTCGCGTGTCACATCCGGTATCTGACGAAAATAGGCAAGACCGATGATATAATAAGCATAAGCTGAATCATCCGAAGTCGGATAAAGGGTGATATATCGCTTTGCCATGTTAACAGCTTCATCATACTTGCTCTGGCGGTAATAGGTAAATGCACCCATAACCAGCGCCTTGCGTGCCCACTCGGTATAGGGATGCTGCCGGTCAATCGCCTCAAATTTTCTGGATGCTTCACCCAAACGTCCCTCTTCAAGATTGGCAAGCGCCTGATTATACAGCACGTCGGGCGGATCAATCGTGTTGACATAGGCGTTAAGATCCACATCCTTACCCTTTCCGGCACAACCTGTCATCAGGCTGGCGCCAGCAATTATGCCTGCAACAGCTATAACTACTCCATGGAAGCTTTTAAGCGCCTGGCGCTGCACAACACCCATAATTGATAAAGACGTTATCATATTTACTCCGGCCGCTAATGCGATATTTCCGAACTATGAGTTAGCCGATTTTTCCTGTAACGGTCAATCATTGCATATGCGTTCAAATAAGGCAGTTCTTCGCAAATAAACAGAATTTTAACAAATTTTAAGATGCAGCTTCCATAATTTCATAATATCGCGGATCATCAAGCAAAGCCCGGACAGCCTGCGCATTCAACTTGTGCCCCCCCTTGAAAGAACGGAAAAGACCGATAAAAGGCCGGCCCAGAAGCGCTGTATCGCCGATTGCATCCAGCGCCTTGTGGCGCACAAATTCATCGTCAGCAATCAGCCCGCCGGAATTGAGAACAGTATTATCCGACCCGATTACCACTGAATTTTCAAGCGAAGAACCAAGGGCCTGCCCCATCGCCCATAAAGCTTCCACATCCTTTAAAAACCCGAAGGTACGGGCCGGAGCAATATCATGCAGGAAGTAATCTGCATCAAGCGCAAAAGCAAGATGCTGCTCACCAATAACAGGTGAAGCAAAGGCAATAGATATATCAAAGCACATCGCTTCCGACGGCGCAAACCCGGCAAATCCGGCGCCAGACCGAACCTCCACCGCTTCAAGAACACGAATATATTTGCGCACCGCTTTTTGTGTTTCAATTCCCGCCCCGGTAATCGCCTTCATATAGGTTACAGCCCCACCGTCAAGAATGGGAACTTCACGTGCAGAAACCTCAATCGCCAGATTATCAAGCCCGGATGCCGCAATTGCTGCCATCAGATGCTCGATCGTATCAATCCGGGTATCACCTGACCCAAGCGTTGTGCAACGATCCGTTAGACCGGCATGAAACATATCAGCCGGGAAACGATGGGCATTGCCCGTCTTATCAACACGAAAAAAAACAATACCGTAATCTGCTGCCGCAGGCTTTAAAACAACCGTGGACGGTTCACCGCTATGAACGCCATAACCTGAAAGTGTGACAGCTTCCTTTAATGTGGATTGAAAACGCTTCACGGGGTGATTAAACCTCATCCTTGATGAACCGGATTTAAAATCCTGCTGTACATCGGCCTGCACCATGGAAAAAGATTTACACCAGTGCCTGAAACATCCTGCAGCCAAACGGAACATCCGGCATCTGCACGGACGCAACAGGATATGTACATTGCAAACCACGAATGGCAAATCATTTTTGCATGATACATGAAAAAAGTCCCATTATTTTTCCGGGATAACGGGACAATGAGAAGGATATAACAGTTTTACCCGTATGTCAGTTCACCTGACGGCGCAGGAAAGCCGGAATTTCAAGCTTATCATCCTCGCCTTCATCCAGCTGTTGCGATAAGCGGATCTGTGTATCACCCGGCCCGCGGCGCGGCGCATAAACAGTTGTATCCTGTATCAACGGGCGGCGAACTGTCTCCTGCCGGGCAATGTTTTCCGGCTTGCCCGCAGGCTGTGCGCCACCTCCCGATTGTGCTACAGCAGGCTCCAGACGGGCTACCGGCTCATCATCATCGCGATATATAAAACCCTGCGTCAGCCTTTGCCACAGGCTGCGCTGGCCATGGCCCTGCTCAGGCTGGTACGCTATGCTTCTTTCCCGAACATTATGCCGGATTTCCGGAGGAAAATCATCAATTGCAGGAATGCGTGACGCCGCAACACCGCTCTCACGTAACGCTGTTTCCTGAGACTGCTCCGCCCTGACTGCCTGTTTCTCATCATCCATGACAGAGGAAGCAATATTTGTGACACAGGCAGCAGCCGGCGGCATTGCAATAGCCTGATCAATTGACGGCTGCAACACAGAAGGCTTCACCGTTACAGCACGTGCAACATGCTCTGCGCGTCTGGCCTGCTGCGGCATGCTTTGTGCCATTTTGCCAAAAATCTGACTCTGCGGATGGAAAAACTCATCTGCCGTCCCGGCCATTTCTTCTTCAGGAGTCTCTATAAATGCTTCCGAACGCGGCGGCTGCCCAGACTTGACCTTAACTGTCGGAGCCGCTGCCGCTTCCTGCTTTTTTGCCGGATGGGAATGGACGGAAACAACATTCGGCTGCTGAACCGTTTCAGTAACAATACGGTCAATACCCGTCGCCACGACAGAAACACGGATCACACCTTCAAGCGCCTCATCAACAATAGCACCGAAAATAACATTGGCTTCCGGATCAACTTCCTCACGGATACGGTTGGCGGCTTCATCTACTTCAAACAGTGTCATATCACGGCCGCCAGTAATCGAGATCAGAAGACCGCGGGCACCGCGCATGGATGTCTCATCCAGAAGCGGGTTGGCAATGGCTGCTTCAGCCGCCGCAAGAGCACGCCCCTGATCGGTCGCCTCTCCTGTGCCCATCATCGCCTTGCCCATATCATGCATGACTGAGCGCACATCAGCAAAATCAAGATTTATCAGACCTTCACGCACCATCAGATCGGTAATGGAAGCCACACCGGAATAAAGCACCTGATCAGCCATTGCAAAAGCATCGGCAAAGGTAGTCTTGTCATTGGCAATACGAAAAAGATTCTGGTTGGGAATAACAATCAGCGTATCAACACTTTTCTGCAATTCCTCAATACCGGCTTCAGCTGTCTTCATCCGGCGCTGGCCTTCAAAATGAAAAGGCTTGGTCACCACACCAACCGTCAGCAGGCCCTTCTCACGGGCAGCGCGGGCAATAACAGGAGCGGCGCCTGTACCCGTTCCGCCACCCATGCCGGCTGTCACAAACACCATATGGGAATTGGTCAGATGATCAAGAATTTCATCCAGGCATTCTTCAGCAGCAGCACGCCCCACTTCTGGATGCGATCCGGCTCCCAGCCCTTCGGTAACAGCGGCCCCAAGCTGAATAACACGCTCGGCCTTTGACATCGTCAGTGCCTGCGCATCCGTATTGGCAACAACAAATTCAACACCCTGCAACCCGGCATTGATCATATTATTAACAGCATTGCCACCACCACCGCCGACGCCGAAAACATTGATACGCGGCTTAAGCTCGGTAATATCCGGCTTCTGCAGATTGATTGTCATATTTTTTTCCTTCTCACATTTCGCCGCGAACCCAACGCGAGCCGCGAAATCAAATTATTTTTTATTCAAAAACTCTCACGCAGCCATCTGCCCATACGCAGAAAGCGCCCCTCCGTTTTCATCAGCCTTTCTGCCGAAACAGAATACAGCTTCTGATCGTCAAACCCTGCTGATTGCGGATAAATCAACAAACCGACTATTGTTGAAAACGCAGCACCACGGGCCATATCCGGTAAACCGGAAATTCCAAGCGGGCGGCCAACACGCAGCCTGCTGCTTAATATATGCCGGGCAACATCCGGAAATCCGGTCAACTGCGAGCCACCGCCGGTCATAATCAGACGTTTGCCAAACGCCGGGCCAAAACCGGAACGGCCCAGCCTGTCCCGAACCAGTTCAAGCATTTCCTCCGCACGGGCGCGGATAATGCGCGATAATACGCCGCGCGGATAACGGGCAATGCCATCACTCATTCCATGCTGTGCCGGAAGCGTAATCATGTGCCTGTCATCCGAACCACAGACAAACGCCGAGCCATGCATCACCTTGAGCCTTTCGGCATCTTCAATAGAAATTGACAGCCCCCGTGCAATATCAAGTGTAATATGATGACTGCCCATGGCAAGGCTGTCGGCAAAAACAAATTTGCCTTTACTGAACACGGAAATTGTCGTCGTCCCCCCGCCAAAATCAATGCAGGCAGCACCAAGCCGGGCCTCATCTCCCACCAGAACTGACAAACCGCTGGCAAGAGGTGTCACCACCATCCGCTCAACACTCAGATGTGCACGGTTGATACAATGCTCAAGATTGCGTAACGGGACTGTATCAGCCGTGACCACATGCATGTCAACGCCAAGTATATTGCCGATCATATCTTGCGGATCCGCAACATCCTGTTCACCGTCAAGGCTGAAAGAAACGGGCAGTGAATGAACAACAGGCCGGTCACGATGAAAGGCTGTCCGCGACCCATCAGACAGAACACGGCGAATATCGCGTATCGTCACCGCCTGCTCGCCAACCGGAACAGCAGCTGTCACATGCTCACTCTTCATACCGCGGCATGAGAAATTGACAATAACAGAATCCACAACCAGACCTGACATGCGTTCAGCCGCATCAACGGTCTGCCTTATAGCCTGCTCGGCTGCAACAAGATCAACAATCATCCCCGATTTCACGCCACGCGATTGCTGGACACCGAAGCCAAGAACTTCCATACGGTGTGTGCGCCCCGGCAAATACTGCGTCTGACCCAGCGGCCGCAAACGCGCAATGATACAGGATATCTTGCTTGAGCCGACATCAAGTACTGTCAGCAGCCTTGTCCGGCGTGACCCGCCCGAACTGATTGAAGATATAACACTCATACCCGCCCCGCCTTCCGCGCTTTTTTCCAGCGCTCAAGTTCCCTGACTGCCGCCATACGGCGCGCCAGCGCCTCATTCGACAGCGCAACTGTAATCCGATCAGCCAGCCTTAAATCGATATTCTCAACATCACGGGAAAACAGACCATCACTGTTTTCAAGCGCCAGCGCCCTGGCCAGCCGCCCGGGTGCATCAACCTCCGGCAGCTTGATGCGTACACCATTATCAAGCAGAATATCCCAACGACGGTCACCGATACGGATATAGGCCCGGGCACGTTCCCTGATGCCTGCAAACCGGCTCATCCCATCAAGGAAAACACCCGCCTGGCGCTCTGCGCCCTGACCGACCAGCAGCGGCAAACCACGCCCCCAAACGGTATTGTAAGGCACGATAACACGGCCCTGCCTGTCAATAATATCAACTGCACCATCATGCTGCCAGATAGCCACAGGCTGGCGTTCAACAACAGTGACATTGATCTGGTCAGGATAAATTTTCCGGACGCAAACAGACTCCACCCACGGAAAAGCAGCAACGGCAGCGCGTGCCCTGTCCACATCAAAACCGATCATTGACGTTTCACCATCAAGCTCGAGAGCTTCCAGCACATCAATTTCCGATGTCTGATGATTTCCGCTGATATTGACCTTTTCTACGGCGAAACCGGCAGCTGATGTCACCAGTCTGAAAGCCTGTGGCGCATGCCCCCCCGCAAATATGCCAAAAACAACGGCAATACTGAAAAAAGCCGCCACAGCAGCAGAACCGGAATGGCACGGAACCCGCACATCCTCAAGTTGAAAATGTTTGAAAAGTCCACGATAACGCCATAAAAAACGCATAAATCCTGCCTGCAAAAACGACAATAAGCCTGCCCCGGAGCTGCCCTTCAACGCATACACGACGCATCCTCCACCATCCACCGGACCAGATCACCAAAACTGCGACCTGAAACCCTCGCGATATCAGGCATCAAAGAGGTCGATGTCATGCCCGGCTGGGTATTGACTTCAAGCCAGACCAGCGTCCCGTCACCCTCCTCGTCATACCGAAAGTCCGAACGGCTTACGCCACGACATCCGAGCGCCCGATGCGCTGCCAAAGTCATTCTTTGTATATTCTGGTAAATATTTGATGAAACTTTTGCCGGACAAATATGTTTTGAGCCACCCGGCGCATATTTTGAATCATAATCATAAAACTGAAAGCCCTTTTCGGGTACAATCTCGCAGACATCAAGCACGGTATCCCCCATAACGGCACAGGTCAGTTCTCGTCCGGCGACATAGCGCTCCACCAGCACATCATCGCCATATCGCCATTCGGAAGAAGCAAAAACCGGCGGCGGCAGCTCCTTATCCTGCCTGACAATGACGATACCGAAACTTGACCCCTCACGGACAGGTTTCACCACATAAGGCGGTTCAATCGGATGCTCACGCCCTATGTCAAAACGCTTCATGACCCGCGATGGCGCAACAGAAACACCCGCAGCAGCCGCAATAATTCTGGCCTGTCCCTTATCCATGGCAAGCGCAGAAGCCAAAACACCGGAATGAGTATAGGGTATCTGCAAATATTCAAGAATACCCTGAATGGTGCCATCCTCCCCATAGGAGCCATGCAGCGCATTAAAAGCGACATCAGGCTTAAGCTCCGCCAGAACCGAAGCAACATTGCGGTCAACATCCACACAGCTGACGTGATAGCCTTCCCTTTCAAGTTCATCAGCACAGGCCCGTCCGGAAGACAGGCTTACAGGACGTTCTGATGAAAAACCGCCCATCAGAACTGCGACATGCTTTCTAGCCACGAGAATACCCCTCGAGTTCTGTTTGACCCTGTTTGAAATACAACCTTAACCAGAAACCGCGTAACAGGATTCATGTTTGCGAATCAATTATATACGCGGTCATATCTAGAGAATCAGAGAGTTGATTCACTGACAAGCCCCGGTAACAGATTTACAAAGCCGCTATATGTGTCATACCGACTCATCATCCTGAAAAGACTCAAAAAAAATTTCAGAAAAAATTTTGCAAATATTACGAAAAACCGGCAACTGTCTGTACAATATAAAAAAACAGCCGCTATTTACAACCCAAGATTGAAAAAACAGGCATTCCAACAGACCGCAGGGTAAAACTGCATGAAGTTTTCATTCATCCGGCCAGATTATTTTAACTTCAAAGCAAACAGACAAAACGGCCTGTTTTTATTTTCACGCACTTTCACCCCGAAACCCATGCCTCGTTCCAGATAAAATACGCTGGACCGGCAAATCAGATTTCGGCTATTCCGGCCTTCCGATCGGTCGGATTTCAGTTATGGTTCCGTAGCCTGTCTCATTCTCCTTCGGCAGGGTATAGAGTTCCAGCATGGGATGCTGGATCTGCCACAGAAAAGTCAGATATTCA
>Ga0153940_1000123_pt1 | contig 47705 bp, 58 predicted proteins | sample TSNJ024MetaG_FD_104736 | JGI IMG/M metagenome (GOLD analysis project Ga0153940, IMG submission 104736) | Attine ant fungus gardens microbial communities from New Jersey, USA - TSNJ024 MetaG | ecosystem: Host-associated > Fungi > Mycelium > Unclassified | place: USA: New Jersey, Brendan T. Byrne... | reverse complement strand
CGTACCTCTCGCTATTCTGACGTCTGGCAAGATCGCCATAGCCATGGCCGACCCGCTCAATGTCATCGCCGTGGATGAGCTTCGCATGATCACAAACACCGAATTTGAGATCAACGTGGCGACCGCCTCGGACGTGAGGCGGGCGCTTCTGAACTTCTATAAGGTTCAGACAAGCCTGGACGACGCGATCACCGAGGTGACCGGGGCGGAGGACGAATTCGCGCGGGCGATAGTCTCCGCGGGCTCGGCGCAGGACGTGGCGACGGTCTCGGCGGACGACGCGCCGGTCGTGCGGCTCGTGAGCAACATCCTCGAGCAGGCGGTCAAAGAGGGCGCGTCCGACGTCCACGTAGAGGTATTTGAAAAAGCCGCGAAGGTGCGCTTCCGCGTTGACGGCTCGCTGTTCGAATCGTTCGAGTACCCGTCAAACCTGCACCCCGCGGTCGTATCGCGGCTCAAGATCATCGCCAACATGGACATCTCCGAGCGCAGGAAGCCGCAGGACGGACGCATCCTGATAAAGATCACCGACCGGCGCATAGACCTCCGCGTCAACTCCCTGCCCTCGATCTACGGCGAGAAGGTCGTCATGCGTCTTCTCGACCAGGGGCAGTCAAAAGTCGGCCTGGCGAACCTGGGGCTCTTCGAGGACGACATCGCCCAGCTGCACAAGATCATCAAAGCGCCGCACGGCATCTTCCTGATCACGGGCCCGACCGGCTCGGGTAAGTCAACGTCGCTCTACTCGATGCTCGAGATCATCAATACACCCGACGTCAACGTCATCACCGTAGAGGATCCCGTCGAGTACACCATGCCGGGCATCACGCAGGTTCAGGTCAACGAGAAAGCGGGGCTTACCTTTACCGAGGCGCTTCGCTCGATCCTGCGCCAGGACCCCGACAAGTGCATGGTCGGAGAAATTCGAGACTACCCCACCGCTGAGCTGGCGATACGAGCCGCGCTCACCGGGCACCTTGTGCTTTCCACGCTTCACACCAATGACGCGCCGAGCTCAATCGTTCGTATGACCGACATGGGCATCCCGCCCTACCTTTTGGCGTCGTCGATGGTAGGCGTGGTCGCGCAGCGCTTGCTGAGGCGCCTCTGCAACATGTGCAAGAGGCCGTACCAGCTTGACGCCGCGATGGCGCACGCGATAGGCGCTCAGCCGGGCGAAGTGGCATACGCGCCCACAGGCTGCGACAACTGCCGCGGCACCGGCTACAAAGGGCGCGTGGCGATAATCGAAATTATGCAGATAGATGAAGATCTGCGGCGTTTAATCGGAGACAGCGCGTCGATCTCCGATATTCGCGCGGCCGCGCGCTCAAAAGGAATGCGCCTTCTCGAGGAGAGCGCGCTGCGCAATGTACGGGCCGGAGTTTCGTCAGTGGACGAACTGCTGGCTCTCACCATTCAGATATAGGAGAGGATACAGAAAATGCCAGGCTACTCAATACAAAGGCTTCTGGCCGAATGTTTACGCAATAACGGCAGCGACCTTCACCTCAGCGTGGGGGTTGCGCCTGCAATCCGAATCGACGGCGAGCTCCGGTTCATCGGAGATCCGCTGACCGCCACTGATCAGATGGAGATGATGAGCGTAATTCTTTCTGCGGCGCAAATTGAAACGCTCAATAAGGATAAAGAACTGGACTTCAGCTTCACCTTCCGCGCCAGCGCGGACTTGTCCTCGCGCTTCCGCGGCAACTGCTCGTTCGAGCGCGGCAACCTCTGCACCGCGCTGCGCGTAATTACCTCGAACATCCGAACGTCAAAACAGCTCATGCTCGCCCAGGCGATCGAAGACGTAGCCCAGCGCATACGAGGACTCTTCCTGGTGACGGGCCCGACCGGCTCGGGTAAGTCTACCACGCTGGCGGCAATCATCCAGCAGGTAAACATGACCCGCTCCTGCCACATCATCACGATCGAGGATCCGATCGAGTATCTCTTCATGTCGGAGCGCTCGATCATCCACCAGCGCGAGATCGGCACCGACACGAAGAATTTCGCCGAGGCATTGAAACGCGCTCTTCGCCAGGACCCGGACGTTATCATGATCGGCGAAATGCGAGACCTCGAGACCGTGGGCGCGGCGGTCACCGCGGCCGAGACGGGGCACCTCGTCTTCGGAACGCTGCACACACCGGACGCGGCGCAGACGATAGACCGTATAATCGACGTCTTCCCGCCCCATCAGCAGCAGCAGGTCCGTATGCAGGTCGCCAACATCCTGATCGGCATCTGCTCGCAGCAGCTTCTGCCTCTGCCCGGCGGCGGGCGTATGGTCGCCACCGAAGTCCTGATCGCGAACCCGGCCATCCGCAACTGCATCCGCGAGGGCAAGACGTCGCAGATCAAGGGCCTCATGCAAACCGGCGCGGCGCTGGGAATGCACACCATGGACCAGGACCTCGCGCGCCTCGTGATCGACGGCTACATCGCGCGCGCAGACGCCTTCACATACGCCTACGACGCGAAGGAACTGGAGAGATTGCTCGGCGGTTAAAGGAACCTTCACTTGGGAAGGCTTGACGAACCACCTTTCCCTGCGTATAATCCTTTTGCTGTGCCGAGGTGGTGGAAATGGTAGACACGCACGTTTGAGGGGCGTGTGGGGCAACCCGTACGAGTTCAAGTCTCGTCCTCGGCACCATAATTTGATATCTCACTCATACCCCGCCCGACCCCGGGCCGGGGTTTTTGCTATTCGCCTACAGGCCGTCTTTGCGGCATATCGGTAAAAAGGCCTTCATCTTCTGTTTGGCCGCGGAAACAGAGCGTTCCTTTTTTATAATTAATCCTCTGCGCTCTAAATCATTGATATCCCTGTTAAAAGCCCTGCCGGTCTTCCCGTCATACATTGCCAATACATCGCCGGGCAGTCTGCGCCGTAATTCATTAAGCGGTATGAATCCATCAAAGGTTGAAAGCTCTAGCAGTAAATTGCGTTCCCGCGTTTGCGCCTTGGTCAGCGGCCCCTTAAAGGCGCTCTCGTGGATGTAGTTTTTCCAAGTGACATTTAATTGTTCGGCTAAAATAACGTCAATCTGCTTATCAAGAGCGTCTTTGAATCCTTGTAAGGCATAATGAAGGAATTGGGCGGCGTTGCCGTTTGGGCCCCTTGACGCCGCGGCTAAAGCGCTGTAATACTCGTCTCTCGTATCGTTATAATGCGACGTCAACAGATGCGCCGCGTTCAGCGGCACGCTCGCCGACATTAACAGGCGGAACTCCAGCATACGCGCGCTGCGCCCGTTTCCGTCACCAAAAGGATGAATCCAGGCAATATAAAGATGGGCGATGACAGCCTTCAATATTCCTTCAATTACCCTATGCTCGTTTCCCATCCCCCAGTCCTCTTCAATCCATTTAAAAAAACGATCAAGCAAATACTCGCAATCCTCCGCGGGCGCGCCCCTATATTTGCCGACAACAACAGAATGAGTTCTTATCCGGCCCGGAATGACTTCTTGTTTCAAATCCAACCCATCCATGATAGTCAGGTTATCACGCATAAGCTCGCAAAAGTCGGCCGAGCATGTCCCGTTTTCATCGACCTCTTGAACGATATTGTTGTAGGCTTTTACAACGTTTTCGACCTCTTTGCGTTGATATTCCTGCGATTTTGAAAATCCCGCCTGACTGTTATCAATGACCCTTTGCACTTCGTCCTCCGAAAAGGAGTTGCCCTCTATGGCTGTAGTTGCGTGAACGCCCTTACGCAGAGATATTATATTTATTTCCTGTTGTTTTTCCGGTCGCAGCGGGATACCCGCAAGGTGCTTGCACTTTGATTCGACAGCGCCAAGCAATAACCACAACAGGTATGACGTATTGCCGCCGAGATCCAGCTTGAAATTTATCCAAGGGTGACTTGTTTGATATGCTCGTTCTTTACTCATGAAATTATGTCCACCCCTTTTCTTGTAATAACCAATATCTACGATAGATATTATCATATAAAATGTCCGCTTGGAATGGTATTAATTGTGGTTTTATTGGCGATAGGGCGGACGTCGCTGCTCGCCGCGCTCTGTTTATCAGAGATCGAATAATTCGCTGTGAGAACCGAGACGCAGGAGGTGCAGAACATTATCGCCGGTTTTTTTATAGATCAGCAATAGATTTGAGCGTATGCGACATTCGCCGCACTCTGACCAATTGTCGACAAGAACGTGGTCGCGGTATTTTTGAGGAAGAGACTTGTCGGCAGCGAGTGCCGTCACAATATCCATGAATTCTTCTCGTATTGCGTGGCGGTTGATCCCTTTCTTCTCCCGCTTGAGGTCTTTCTTGAAAGCGGATGACTGCTTAACGGATCTCATCGAGCTCCGCGGCAAGTGTTTCCGGTGTCAACTCCTCGGTTAGGTCCGCGTTTGCTTCTTCGATGGCGCTCCGAGTTTCGGCATTCGGACGCCAAATCTCAAAGGGCAGCGTCTTTTCCCGAGCAGTTTTGACGAGCATCAACCGCACGGCGTCCGAAACAGAGAGGCCCATATCCTCCAACACGAGGGAAGCCTCTTCCTTAATCTTGGGGTCTATTCTTGCTTGCACAATAACGCTCATGTGTAATGCCTCCCTTCTCTTGACTTACATTGTAATACAGGTACGGCGAAAAAGACATCGCGAATTATCCAATACATCATCCGGCGGGCGTCGTTGCCGGGGAGACGTACCGTCGCCGCATAAAGAAGGCGCGAAGCCTTGTGTGATCTGGCTTCGCGCTGTTTTTCGCCGTTTATCGTTTTGTGTCCTGGAGCCGGTGTGCGGACTCGAAATAAAATAAAATTCAAGTGATATTAAGATTTTAAAAGAGTGTGGTCATTCGCTGTGGTCGCTGGTGTGGTCGAAATTTTCGCCGATACCAAGTTGCTGATTTTAAACCAATCCATTTTTCGATATCATTGGATTGTTTAGCGTTCACACAAACTTGCCGCCATCTCCTTGTTTGCTCCTTTGGTGAATAGCTTCTTCGACCAGCTTAAGAGTTCCATCAAGTAACATCTTGACCGTTTCCAGTTCTATATATGCGCCTTCCTCCGCATGCCGCTTTGCGTGCTCGTACGCGTTGGCGAATATGCTGGTATCAAAATTACCGGCGTCGCTGCGGTCGCGCTGATCAACGCTGGCATTTATTGCATTTCTGCTCTGGCGCGAACCGTCTGTTTCCGGCAACGCAGAGTTGTCTGTCTCGCCTATCAAGTATGCGACGGATGTGTTTAGGGCTGCGGCGAGCCTCGGCAATATATCACCCTTCGGTGCACGTTTGCCGCTTTCCCATAACCCAACAGTCCTACCGACAACTCGCACTTTTTCCGCGAGCTGTTTCTGTGATAAATCCAACTCCCTTCTGCGTCGGTAAACCCTCTCTGCAATGCTCATGAAAATATCATAGCAGAACAATTGTTCACGTCAATTATCTTGATACTCAATTTGCATAATACGGAAATATCATAAAAGAGAACATTAGTTCGCTAGTAATGATAATACGTTCTTGACATATCGCCTATTGAATGTTATTCTGTTCGCCATCAAGAAACAAATGATCTTGTTTAGTGAATATGTATGGCGATGGGAGGTGATGAGGTGAGCAGTATCAGAAAATACCGAGGTTTTGCGGAGATGACGCAAGAACAACTGGCGGAAGCCATGAGCGTATCAAAACGGACTGTCAGCTTCTGGGAATCAGGAAGGCGTGAACCTGTCGGCTCGGACTACGTTCGGCTGGCACAGGTTTTGAAGTGCGATGTTAGAGACCTTCTTCCAAACCCTCCCCTGCCCCCGAAGCGGAGGAAATTCAATTCGCCGCCGGGGGCGGTGGACGCAGTGCAAGTAGCAGCATGACAAGCGACATCATCAATCTTCTCGAGGAGAGCGCGGTTGCGATTGGGCATGTATGCGCAGGCAGCTGCGCCTATGTTCACGGGGATAGCGTGCGAATCATAATCGAGATTCCGATCGGAGATAGGCCGGAGAGGTATTTGGAGGACGCACGGCGGGAGTACGACGAAAAGTGTGAGGACTTGCGGCGGAAATTGGAAAAGGGAAAAAGAGAACACATACAGGCGAAATCAGCCTGACGGGAAACAAGCGAACCAACCGCACCATGACAAACGGAACGGGTGATATTTTATCGCCGGGAAGGGTCATCCGAGCGCCCGACGAGGTAGTCGAGCGACACGTCAAAGTAATCGGCAAGGGCGATGAGAACCTTGGAGGTTGCGTCTCGTTCGCCGGATTCATAGTATTGGTACACCCTAACGCTAATCCCGGTTGCTTCGGCGATTTCTTTTTGAGTAGCACAACGTGTTTTCCGGCACTCAATGAGTCGAGAAGAAAAATTCATAAGCTCACCTACTTGACGCGAACTATAGTGCATGTTAACATGAACCTGCGCCACGAACTTTAGTGCGTAATGCAAAGAAAGAGGCGGTGATTCATGAAGAACGAAGCTCTCATCCAGAAACGCGAAAACCGCAACCTCACACAAGAGAAGGTTGCTCGTACAGTCGGTATCAGTAACAGATACTACCAAAAAATCGAAGCCGGAACCTGCAAGCCTAATGTTGAGATGGCAATCTCACTTGCAAAGCTGTTAGGTTGCGAAGTAACCGACATCTTTAACGCACAAGAAGATTGTACCAAAGAATAGGCGCAAGCGTATCGGCATAGAGCAAATCCTGCACCTTGAAAAACGAAAGGGGGTAAATGCAAATGATCGACAAGTTGTGCAGTATCAAAGAAGTGGCCAAGATTCTGGATGCGTCTCCTCGGTCAATCCGAGACTGGAGACTGCAAGGGCGCTTTCCCGTCGCAGCGATAAATGAAGGGCGCTTCGTTCGCTGGACGGAGAAGCAGATACAGGACTGGATTGACGAGCGCAAACAAATGGAAGTGGCTTAATCAGAAGTCGCGGAACTAACAAGAGCAGCTGTCGAGGAATTTTGGGCGGCTCAGGAGGGATTGAGGCAATGGAGTATAACGTTCTAAACATCAGCGGAGGAAAGGACTCGACGGCGATGCTCCTGCTGGCCCTCAAAGAGATGCGACCGGAAAACATTATCTGCGTGTTCGCGGATACGGGCAACGAAGCGCAGCCGACTTATCAGTATATCGACTACTTACAGGATATTCTCTGTGTCGAGATTCGGCGCGTCAAAGCGGATTTTACCGAGGCGCTAAGGCGGAAAAGGGAGCTGACAGTTCCTGTGAAGTGGGCAAAGAGCGGCGTAAGCGAAGAAAAGCAACAGCGCGTTATTGAGGCTTGTCAGCCTTCCGGGAATCCGTTTTTAGATTTGTGCATGTATTACGGAATGTTTCCATCCGCAAAGGCCCGTTTTTGCACAAAAGATCTTAAGATTTTTCCGATACAAAACCAAATATACCTGCCGCTGATAGAGCGAGGGCACACGATTGTATCGTGGCAAGGAGTACGCAAGGAAGAGTCCAAGTCTCGCGCAAAGCTCAAAGAGCGGGAGGCGATAAGCGAAAAGGTGTCGATCTATCGGCCATTGCTGGAGTGGACGCACGAAGAAGTCTTCGGAATACATCGGAAGTACGGCGTCGAGCCGAATCCGCTCTACAAGATGGGTTTTGCGCGTGTTGGTTGTTTCCCGTGTCATTTTAGCAGGAAAGACGATTTGTACCACATTCAAGCTAGGTTTCCCGGTGAAGTAGACCGGCTTACGGAATGGGAAATCCTGGTACAAAGAACCTCCCGCCGGGATGATAACTCTAACCGTTTTTTTTGCCGTAAAAACAAAAGAGGCGGGTTTTTAACCGCTCGCGAGGTTTTTACCTGGAGCAAGACCACGCGCGGCGGCAAGAACTTCGACCTTTTCAAGACGGCGGAATATCAGGATACAGACACCTGCGAAAGCATATATGGGCTGTGTGAATGATGGAGCGCTCATATGAGTTTACGGAGACTTGCGCGAGGTGTGGAGGCTCCGGCGATGTTGCAGACACGTTCGCGCTGTGCGGCTTCGTCGATGTGGAGACTCGGAGATGTGCGGTCTGCGGCGCAGCATGGTTCAACAGGATACGGCGCGAAGGGGCCGAAGCTTACTCCGCTGTTTACGATGAGGATGATTGCTCGCGTGTTTCCTCGGCGAACAGATTGATGACAGACGAAAAGGAGAATAAAAATGCTGAAGAAGCTGCTCGATTGGATTTATGACATGAAAACGGCGCGAATCCTGCGCAAGGCGTGTGACGGGGATTTGAGGCTGACCGGTAAGGCACCTGATATGTCGCTCCGGCTGGCAAAGCAGTACGGGAAAAGGCATAAATAAGAACCCCTTCTTGCGAAGGGGCACATGTGTAAAAGCCCTCAAACGGGGGCGTGGCCACGAACCACGCCTCCATTTTACCATATGGGGAGGTTTTTGGGTATGACGAATAGAGCAAGGTGTCTCTATGAGCGTCTCGTGATAACGCTGACGGAACCGCGCTTCTTGAGAGCGGCACGAGAGCTTTACAATCACGACGACGGCTGGTTGTCAGACTTCTGCTCGGACTGCCAGGCTCTTGAAATACACGGCGCGACCGGGCCGTCGTACTCGTGCGGAGGCGAGCCGGGGTACGAGACGTGCCCCGCGGAGTTGAACCCGCTCGACTGTGAGTGCGTCAGGAACGACATTCTTTTTGAAGATGAACGGGTAATCGAGCGGGCGCTCGAGAACTTATCGGAAGATTTTTTTGACGAGAACGAGGAGGTAGCTTGAGATGGCGCTGTTGAAACAACCCTACGAGCTTACGGCGGACAACATGAAGCTGAAGATCCTTATCTACGGGCAGCCGGGAATCGGGAAGAGCACGACTGCCCTTTCAATGCCGAATCCGGTCCTTATCGACGCCGACAACGGCGTTCACAGAATCGCGCCGGAGCACAGGGTTCCGGTGCTTCAGGTCGCCTCGTACCAGGAGGTGCTCGACGTCCTCGCCTCGGGCGAGCTGGCGTCGTTCGACACGATCGTCATCGACACCGCCGGGAAGCTGCTCGACTACATGGGCGCGTGGATTATCAAGGACGACCCTAAGATGGCCCGCCGGGACGGCGCTCTCACGATGCAGGGGTACGGGGTGAGAAAGATGCAGTTCATCAACCTGCTTAAGACCGTCTCGACGATGGGCAAGCACCTCGTCTTCGTCGCGCACGAGAAGGAAGAGAAGAACGGGGACGAGAGGATTATCCGCCCTGAGATCGGCGGGTCGTCCGGCGGCGACCTTATCAAAGAACTCGACCTCGTCGGGTACATGGAGGCGATGGCGCGCAACCGAACGATATCATTCTCTCCTTGCGATAAGTATTACGCGAAAAACTCCGCCCGCATCGACGACGTTATCCAGATTCCGGGGCTCGCGGGCGGCATGCCCAACGACTTCCTCTCCGGCATCGTCCGCCGGTGCGATGAGGCCGCCCGGACGGAGTCCGCGCGCGTCAAGGAGTACAACACGCTTATCTCGCATATCGAGCACATCGCGGAGCAGATCGCCGACGAGTCCACGGCAAACGCCGCGGTGTGGCAGATAGGCAAACTCTCCCACTTCTGGGACTCGAAGCACCGCGCCAACGTCATAATCATGACGGCGGCAAAAGCGTGCGGCCTCGAATACTCGAAACAGAAGAAGGGGTTTGTCGCGGCTGCGGCAGTCGTTCCGTCCGAGGAGGAAGAACGCGATGTCGCATAGAATCAGCCCGACGCTCCTCGACTCCTTCGCGTACTACCGGAGTGAATACGGGGCGACGGAGGAGAAGCGCCGGGAGATATTAGACCGGCTTCGGGGGGTGAGCGCTCCCCCCAATGAAGCCATGCAGTTTGGCGCGAACTTTGAACAGGCTATCTGCGACCATCTCGAGGGGGTGAGAACGATCCCGGTTTCCGCCTCCGACCCATACGACGCCGCGGTGCTGGAGGCCGCGTCTATCGTCAGCGGCGCGTGGCGGCAGGTTCACGTCGAGTATCCGCTGACGGGGCTTATCACGCTGCACGGCTATATCGACTTCCTCACGCCCGCCTGTGTCGTGGACACGAAGACGACCAAGAGCTACGAGATAGGCAAATACCTGGGGAACATGCAGCACCGCGTATACCTCGCGGGATTGCGCGAGCTCGGGATAGAGCGCTTTGCGTACGTCGTGTACGACCGCACGCAGAAGAGAATCGCAATTGAGGAATATTTCTGGCGGGAGGCGATTGTAGACGAGCTTCGAGGCGCTGTGAACAACTTTTTAGGCTATCTCGAGATTGACCCGGAGATGAAGCAGGCGTTCTATGAGAAGGGCGAGCGAGAGAGGCGTGGGGCTGATGAGCAGGGGGTTTAACCGTGTCATCCTGATGGGCAATCTAACCCGCGACCCTGACATCAGATCCGCTCCGAGCAAACAAAAGGTCGCGCGCATCACGGTCGCGGTCGGGCGGCAGTGGAAGAACAAGGCTACGGGGGAGACCGAATCGCACACAGATTTCGTCCCAGTGGTCGCGTGGTCGTTCCTCGCGGATATATGCGACCGCTATCTGCAGAAGGGAAAGCCCGTCCTCGTCGAAGGGCGCTTGCAGGTGCGAGAGTATCAGGACCCCAAGACCGGCGAGCGCAAGTGGGCTACGGAGGTTATAGCCGAGAACCTTACGCTGCTCCCATCGGGGCGCAGGGACGACGATTCGAACGGCTGCGCGCGGCAGCCGTACAGCCCGCCCAAACAGCAGTCCGGCGGCGATGAGTTTGACGATGACTTCTCGTTTGACTTCTCCGGGCCGGGCGGGGACGCCGTGGATGTGCCTTTTTAGGGGGCGTGGATTGATGGGAGCCGAGGTTATCTTTGGCTCCCCATTTGGCATACTGACGCGGAGGTGAATCCGGTGGCGCGAAAGCGTTATATCAGCACGCAAATATCGACAGATACGGCGGTCTGTAAGCTCGCGAAGAGGTGCGGCGAGTTTGCGGCGCTTTTGTACACATGGATGATACCTCACGCGGAGGACAACGGCTGTATTTCAGCCGACGCGGAGCAACTCATCCTGATGGTCGTGCCCGGCTTCCGCTGGAAGAGCGAGGAGGACGTCGAGGCTGCGCTCGCTGGGATGCACGAGCTCGGGCTGATCGAGTGGGACAGGGCGGCGGCGTTGATTCGTTTTCCCGAGAGCTTTTTCAAGCACCAGCAGTATATTACCGAGAAGAGGCGCGCCGAGGCGGCGCGTGTGTCTCGTAAAAATCAGCCGCGAGAATCTGCGAGAATTTGCGAGAATCCGCGAGAAAATGCGAAAGTCGCGGAAATCTGCGAGAATCCGCGAGAATTTGCGAAAATCGCTGCTATGTTTTCGTCTTCGGTTTTGTCTTCGGTTTTGGTTTCGTCTCCGGTTTCGTCTTTGGTTTCAGAGTCAACTGATTCTTCGGGCATTTCGCCGGAGGAGCGCGGCGAAAAAGCCGCGGTCGCGGCAGGCCCGAAGCCTCTGCTCATGGGCTTTATAGGCGCGTGGAACAGCTCGCTGGCGGAGTTGGGGTTCACGCCCGTCCGAGGGCCGACGCCGTCGCGCTTGAAACACTTCGGCGCGCGGGTCGGCGAGGCGCGTGAGCGTGCGTCGCCGGAGTTCTGGGAGCGCGTCGTAGCGCAGATCGCCTCCAGCGACTGGCTCTGCCGGTCGGCTCGGGAGGGCGCGCCCTGGCTGCGCTTTGACTGGTTTTTGCGGGAGTCAAACCTGACTAAACTGCTCGAGGGACAGTATCACAGGGCGAGGCTGCGAGAAGCGCCCGGCGGAGCGTCGGGCAGGGACCCCGACGAGATATTGCGCGAGTTTTTCGGCGGCACTAACGGCTTCGGAGAGGCGGTGGGCACATGACAAAACAAGATTGGCAGGCGTTTTGCGCGGTTATTCGTGCCTCTGACGAGGCGCAGGGGGTGAAGTCGCGCAGCGAGGCGGCTCTGTCGCTGATGTTCTCGCTGCTGGGAGATTGCGCCATCGACGACGTGCGGCGCGCGGTGTTGCGCCACGTGCAGACGAGCCCGTATGCGATCAAGCCCTCGGACATTCGCGGCTTTTTGGAGGGCACGGAGGCCGACAAGTCCGCTGCGGCGTGGAGGACGTTTCTCCGCGCGCTCGACCGGCACGGGTACTACGACTCGGTCGTCTTCCCCGACCCCGGCTATCACTACGCCGTCGTGCAGCTCGGGGGCTGGGAGAAGCTCGGGCGCGAGTGGCACGCTCTCACGGAGCGCGAGCTGGACTTCCGTCGCGCGGAGTGGCAGAGGCTCTACGAGATCGGCTTGCGCGTCGCCGGATGGGATGGCGAGCCGGGGAAGGTCGCCGTCCCGCGTCGGCTGGTCGGCTTCTACGAGCGCAACAACAGCGAGTGCGGCTATCTCGAGCACGTCCCCCCGGTCGTCATGATCGGGCAGGGCGGGGCGCTCGCGGCTCTGCCAGAGGAGGCGGTGTAATGGGGGCCGCGGGATATGACGCGCACTTCCGGATGCTCTGCAAGGCGCTCGCTGACGAGCACGGCACGTCGCTGGTTTTCGAGCATCGCTTTCACCCAACGCGTCGATGGCGCTTCGACGCGGCCTTCCCCGATCGGCGTGTCGCGGTCGAGCTCGACGGCGGCGCGTGGACGGGAGGCAGGCACACGCGGGGCAAAGGGTTTACGGGCGACTGCGAGAAGATAAACGCGGCGCAGTTACTGGGCTGGCGCGTGTACCGCTTTGTTCCCGCGCAGCTTTACGGTGGCGAGTTTATGGCGACGCTCGGAGAGGCGCTCGGGGGGATGAATACGCGGTGAGAGGGCAACGGAGCAGGCATCTCTACCGCTACGCGGAGGACGCGCTGCGCGACTACCCGGCGGACTGCGAGCGGCTGCGGCTGTTGTCGGAGTACCTGGCCGCGCCGATCGGGCCCGACGAGAGCGGCGTGTCATCGCGCGGCGGGCTCGCCGAGGAGGAGCGCGTCTACGAGCGCAAGCTGCGCGATATCGAGTACCGCGGCCTGTCGTATAAGCTCGACTGCCTGAGGGGTTTTATGAACTCACTCTCGGATGAAGACAGGCGGCTCGTCGAGCTGCGCTACATCAAGGGCTTGCCGTGGTCGGCGGTTGCGGAAGAGCTCAACCTGTCGCCCGAGACATGTATGAAGCGCCGCGCTCCGCGGGTCGTGCGCAAGGCAATTCACGCGTTATTCGGCGATTTACTTTAAAAAAAGTGTACCTTTTTTGTACCGTTTGAGGGGTTAAAAACCTGCTATAATCCTATCGTGCCAATCATGCCGGTTCCGAGCGCAAGAGCAAACGCGCCCGGAACCGGTGTTTTTGTGATCTATCAAAGTGGGTTATAACAATAACAAGATACTATACACGAAGGCTAAAAAATGATATATATATCCATGAGGTGATCATGTTGTCGGACGCTAATCAAGAAAGAGATATTATTTTGATCAATAGAGCAATCGATAGGGCTCTCTACTATGAGTTATCCGATTGCGTTCAGGCGGGTAAAAACATGATCGGTGTACTATTTTTCTTACTACGTTCGGCGGCAATCCCCACGCTGCGTTTCGGATGGGGCGCTGTATTCGGAATAGCTATCCTGACCATGTGAGATTGGTTGTGCCTAGTCTTTGTAAGAGCGCGGGAACATTGTTTGCCATTTGTGCCAATGAGTTGGCGATTGGGGATATCGGGGAGCTTGGTCCTCTCGATGTGCAGGTGAGTATACCGGATGAATTGGCAGGACGTATCTCTGGATTGGACGTATTAAATACATTAACGCAAATTCAGCAACATTCGATCGTGGTGTTTCAAGAGGTTCTCACCAGTTTGCGCTATGGAGCTGGCATATCCACAAAGTTAGCGTCACAGTTGGCTGTTGAAATTGCCGTAGGATCGGCGAGGCCGTTATATGAACAGGTTGACCCAACCAGGTTGTCAGAAATAAATCGTGCAATGCAAATTGCGTTTCAATATGGCACTCGCTTGAATGATTACGGCGGTAATTTGAAAGAAGAATCGATCACGAAGCTGCTGATTGGATACCCTGATCATGGCTTTGCGATAGATAGAAAAGAGGCAAGGGCTCTTTTCTATAATGTCTCTTCTCTCACTGATTTTGAAATCTCGATATATAAAGAACACGAAAATTACTTGTTTGACCCGAAAGTTACATATGGACCGTGCTTCCTGCCAAATGACAAAGGAGGGGATTTCGATGAGCACCATTCCAACGAAACGTCGGAGTAGTTGTGATGAAATAGAAAAAATAAATCCGGTGAAAAGAGATACCAGGAAAATGGCGAGGGACGCAATGGATATTGCGTATAAAAATTCAACTAATATCAGCAAAATAGTCGCCGAGGCAATGAATCAACATCGAATGAAAATTGATTAAGCTTGGTTGTTAGTAAAAGTGCAGAGCCCTTCGGGGCTCTTTTTTTATGCTTTTGTGCGAAGGGAGGTATGGGGGGATGACGCCGAGGCAGAGGGCATTTATCGAGGCTTACGCAGGGAACGCCACCGAGGCGGCGATAAAGGCGGGATACAGCAAGAAGACGGCATACTCGATAGGGCAGGAGTTGTTGAAAAAACCTGAGATTTCTGAGGCGATCAGGTCGCGTGAGAGCGAAGAGTCGCGGGGGCGGGTGGCTTCGCGGTTGGCCAGGCAGGAGTTTTGGACGGAGGTGATGTCGGATGCGGAGAACTCGATGTCCGACCGCTTGAGGGCGTCGGAATTGCTCGCGCGCTCTGAGGCGGACTTTGTCGAGAAAAAGCAGGTCGAACACTCGGGCGCGATTGACCTGTTTCGCGCGGAAGAGCGGGCGGCGCTTCTGGAGCTGATCGGGGATGACTGACGCGGCTGATAAAACGCTGGCGGCGCGGGTTATCGACCGATGGGCGCGATCTCCGTGGCTCTTCGTGCGCGAGGCTTGCCTGACGGTGGACGAGGCGGACGCGGGGAGCATAAAGCGATTCCCCGACCTGCCGTACCTGCGGCGCGTCTGCGAGGCGTGGGAGAATCACCGGCTGCTTGCCATACCAAAATCGCGGCGTATGATGCTGACGTGGGTCATGCTCGCGCTGCACCTGCATCTGGCGCTCTTCACGCCGAGGAGCGCGGTCTTCGTGCAGTCCAAAAAAGCCGACGACAGCGAATACCTAATCGGCGACAACCGAATGCTGTTTATCTACAACCATCTGCCGCGGTGGCTGCGGCGCTACGGGCTGCCCGAGGTGAGGCACAAGGAGTATCAGCTGGCGTTCGGCAACGGGAGTATCGTGCGGGGCATCGCGCAGGGTCCGGATCAGCTGCGGCAGTACACGGCGACGGCGGTCATGTGCGACGAGATAGCCTTCTGGGAGCAGGCGCGGGGGACGTGGCGCGCGCTGCGGCCAGTAGTGCAGGGCGGGGGCAAGGTGACGCTGATATCCTCGGCGGCACCGGGATTTTTTGAGGCGGTGGTGAACGGTGAGCTCAGAGGACATTCCGGGAGTAGCGGAGTATGACACGGCGGACGGTATCCACGTGCTGCGCGTCCACTACACGGCGGACCCGGCAAAGCGGAGCGATGAGTGGCGTGCGCGGGAGCAAACAGGGACGACCGTCGCGGACTGGGAACAGGAGATGGAGATCAACTTTCGCGTGCCCAAGGGGCGTCCCTGGTATCCGGAGTTTCGGTATGACTTCCACGTGGCGCGGAGGCATCTTGTACCGATTCAGGGGCGGCCAGTGCTGCGGGGGTGGGACTACGGGCTGACGCCGGCGACGGTCTTCTGCCAGACGACGGCGAAGGGACAGCTGCTCGTCCACTGGCCGGAGCTGCAGAGCTGGGAGTCCGGGATACTGGCGCACGGACGCGTGGTGCAGAGCGAGTCTGCGACGTATTTCCCCGGATGCTCATTCGTCGACTGGGGCGACCCGGCGGGCAAGGCGAGGGCGCAGACGGACGAGCGCACCTGCGTGCAGACGCTACGCGAGGAGTACGGCATCAGCGTGGCGAGCGGGCCTGTGGCGTTCGCGCAGCGCGACACGCCGCTGCGCAAGGCGCTGACCACGACCACTGCCGACGGAATGCCGATGCTCCTTATCGACCCGCGCTGCACGTGGTTAGTCGCCGCGCTCGTCGGCGGGTATCAGCGTCGGGAGGTTGGCGGCAGAATCACCGACGTGCTGGCGGACAACGAGTATACGCATATCGTGGACGCGCTCGGCTATGTCGTGTCGATGGCAAGCGGCGCGCAAACGCCCAAGGCAATCAAGATGCCCAAGGCCGGGAGTATGTGACAGGGGTGAGAGTGATGACAGATGGATGAGGGCAGGATACTGGCCACGGCGAGGGCGGATATCAGGCGCGCCGACGACTATTACAAAGATTACATCGAGCAGGATTTGTTGCGGCGGTACGAGGTCTATTACTCGAGCCGCGAGCGGTATAAGAAGCTCTACCCGAGGCTATCCGAGAAGAACGACATGCGGACGTTCGACGTATGGAGCACGATCGAGTGGCTTCTGCCCGACCTGCTCAAATCGTTCTTCGGCAGCAACCGCATTATCTCGATCTCCGGCGTGGGGAGCGAGGACGCGGAGCGCGCCGAGCGAATCATGAAGCTGATTCAGTGGCAGCTGACGGTGAAAAACACAGGGTACCGCGTCTTCAAGAACTGGTTCGCCGACGCGCTCGCGTCGAATCTCGGCATTCTCAAGTGCCACTGGAAGCGCGAGACGAAGCAGGCGCGGCACGAGGGCGTGTTCGACGAGGCGCAGTTGGTCGGTATCCTCTCGGACAGGCGCAACAGGGTCATAAGCTCGGAGCCCGTACCGGACATGATGAGCGCGCTCGGGCTCGCCTCCCCTCGCGTGTCGCTTGCGTGGGAGACGACGGAGGTCACTGTCAACGAGCCGGTGATCGAGGTGGTACGCCCGTCGGACATCCGCTTCACGCCGGACGGGCGGACGCTGCCCGAGTGCTCGATGGTGGCGCACCGCAAGATGATGACGATCGACCAGCTGCGGCGGGACGCGCGTCGCGGGCTGTACGAGAGCGAGGTCGTCGAGGCGCTCGCTGATGACGCGAGCGACGAGCCGGAGGCCTCCGAGTTGGAGCGGTTCCTCAACCCGTCCTCGGACGAGGCGGAGCGAAACACGCACGAGCAAGCGCGGGCGCGCGTCATGGTGTACGAGTGTTACCTCAAGGCCGACGTCAACGGCGACGGCCTGCTGGAGGACGCGATCGTCACCGTCGCCGGAGACAAGCTGCTGCGCGCGGTCGAGAACCCTTACGGGCGCATACCGTTCTTCGACCTCGTGCCGTTCTCCGACTCGTATCAGGTGTGGAGCAAGATTGGGCTGACGGAGATCATACAGGACACGCAGGACTCGCACACGGCGCTGCTGCGGCAGATGCTGGTGTCGTTGGGGCTGTCAAACCAGTATCGCGCGGTCGTCGATCAGACGGCGATCGAGATATCCGACCTGATCGACGACAGCATGTTCATTCGCGCGAAGGGCAGCCCGCAGAACGCCTTTCTGCCGCTGCCGCATCCGGGCTTAAATCCGCAGAACTTTCAGTTCTTCGAATATTTGAAATCCCAGCTCGAGGAGTGGACGCCAGTAACGCGTTACAACCAGGGGCTGAACGCCTCAAGCCTCAACAAGACCGCGACGGGAATCAGCATGATAATGAATGCCTCGCAGCAGCGGCAGGAGGAGATCGTGCGCAACTTCGCGGAGACGGGGATTCGGGATTTATTTAGATTTTTAATCCGGCTCAATCAGCTGTATCTCGACCAGCCGCAGATTGTGAGATTGCAGAATGAGGCGCTTGAGTTCTCGGGCGACGATATCTCGGGGGATTTTGACCTCTCGGTGGACGCGTCGTCGGGTGTGGGCGCGGTTGACGCCAAGGTGCAGGTGCTGACGAGCTACCTCCGCGAGATGTTCCCCTTCGCGCTGCAGATCGGCGTGGCGTCTCCGGAACAGTTCGTCATGGCGGGGCGTAAGCTTCTCCAGCTCATGGGCATAGAGGACGTGGACAAGTACCTTGCGACTCCGACGCCGCAGATGATGGGAGGAATGCCGTTTGGTGGAGGAGAGGGAGCGGGAGCGCCTATACCGCAGGTCGCTCTCGGGAGAGCGGGCTCGAGTAGTCTTGGAGGAGTTGGATAGGTATCTGGCGGAGCATAAGGAGGCGGTATGGGCGCGAATGGAAGCCGCCGCCACGCCGGAAGAAGCGTTTGCGGCCGCCTGTGACGCGAGGGCGGCCGTTCGCTTTGCGAGCGAGCTGTGCGCGGCCGCGGCGATCGGGAAGCAGGCGGACAAGATGATCTTAGACGACAGGGAGTGATGTGTGTGTTGGAAGAAGACAAAAAGCCGGAGGGCGAAGCCGAGGGTGGGGCAAGTGAATCGGGAATCACGTTGGATGAGAACGGTGATCTGAATATACCCGATAGCTTTTGGGGCGACGCAGAAAATACGCCCGGGGAACCCGGCGAATCGCCTAAAGAGCCGACGAATGTCGCGGAGGACGGAGCGGAAGAGCCTCATCAGCCTCAGACATACTACACGCCGGAGGAGGCCGCGGGCGCGATCGCCGCGGGTGAGGTTGACCCCTCGAGGCTCGCGCCGGAGGTTATCGACTATTACAAGGCGATAGACGAGCTTGCGCGCCGGAACGAGGACGCGAGGCGAGTGCAGCGGGAGATGATCGAGCGGCAGGCGCAGGCCGGTGTGCCGCCGCAGCAGCCGCAGACCGTCTCGTGGGAGCAGTATCTGGAGGCGTCAAAACAGTTGGCGGCGAGGGAATACCTCGGGATTAATCCTGATGATTTTGACGAGTTCGACCCTCGCCACTCGGCGGCACGGACTATGGCGATGCAGGAGATACGCGACAAAGCGCAGGAGATGATGCGCGCGCAGGAGGCGCAGCAGAGGCGCGCCGCGGATGTTACAGCCGTCTATACCTCATATCTCCGCGAGGTGCCGGAGTTTAACGTCATCGGAGAGCAGTATTTCCCGGTCTGGCGCGAGAATTTGACGGTGCGCGAGGCGGGCGCGGTGAACGAGATACTGGCGAGCGGCGACACGCTGAGGCTGCGCAAGCTGTTTGACAAGATCACGGCGGACTACCGGGCGTCGAAAGAGGCGAGCGCGCCCGCCGCACCGGCTGCCGGGAAAACCGCCCCTCCCCCGCCTCCGGTGATGAGGGCCTCAGGCGGAGCGGAGAGTGCGGGAGCGGGCATGGTGGACGCGGCGGCCTTTGGGCAGTTAACCCCGGAAGAACAGGCGAAGTTCCTGATCGACAACAAATTCATAGGTTAAGGGAGGTTTTTGTGAGATGGGCAAGAACACGTATGTGGCGGTGGGCAACAAGGAGGATATCTCGGACCTGATCACGAACATCAGCCCTAAGGAGACGCCGTTTTACTCGGCCTGCGCAAAGGGAAGCGCGTCGGCGACAAGGCATGAATGGCTGGAGGACTCGCTGCGCGACCCCGAGGCGAACAAGAAGGTAGAGGGTTTCGACTATACCGTGACAGACCCTGTCGTGCGCGTGAGGCTCGACAACGTGACGCAGATTTTCAGCGTCGGTTACGGCGTCACGGCGACGCAGGAGGTCGTAGCCAAGCACGGAAAGATCACCTCGGAGATTGGGTACCAGATGCGCAAGGCGATGCGCGAGATCGCGCTCGACGTGGAGCTCGCGCTGATCACTCAGAAGACGAAAAACGCCGGTTCCGCGACGACGGCGCGTCAGCTCGGCGGCGTGCCGTTCTGGATTGCCACGAACGTCGTGGCGGCGACGGGGCCTTTGACCGAGAGCTTGCTGAACGACGTGCTGCACGGCTGCTGGAAGTCGGGCGGCAACCCGGCGAAGGTCTACCTGTCGGGCAAGCAGAAGCGCGTGGTCAGCGGGTGGAGCGGTGATGGCGACAAGTACCTCGACCAGAACAGCAAGAAGCTCGTGAATAGCATCAGCGTGTACGAGTCGGACTTCGGCGTCGTGTCATTTGTCCCCCATCGCATGATGCCCGACGACAGCGTCTATGTCGTCGACCCGCAGTTCTGGAAGGTCGCGGAGCTGCGCAAGATGCACACGAAGGCGCTGCCGGAGACGGGCGACACGAAGAAGAAGGTCATCGTGGGCGAGCTGACGCTGGAGGCGCGCGCGGAGAAGGCAAGCGGCATGATCAAGGGCCTCACGGTATAGGGCGTTGCGCCGGGAGGCGATAGAGTATGACGAGCGGCGGGGGCTCGCGGAGATGCGGGTCCTCGTCGATTCCGGCGCGACAGACGAGTGCAACGCGGCGGAGCGCCGCGCGGTCGGCAAAGGGTTCACGCATGGGCGGACTATGCGCAAGCTCGCGAGCATCGACGCCGACGAGTACAACGCGCTCCTGATGAACATGGACAGGGACGCGCTCGACTTTGAGGCCTCCGGGCGGTCGGACAGGCGGGTGTTGAATCGCCTGCTGGCGCGCTTCCCGGCGTGGCGCTGCTCGGAAGGAGGGGTTTAGGCGTGCGGATTCCCGCCGGCAAACTGATAATGAGGCTTCGGCTGCGGACGGGCGATATGCAGGCGGTGAAGTTCTCGGACTATGAACTGCTTGCCGCGCTGAACGACGCGAGGATGATGCTCTGGATGGCGCTCGCGGAACGGCACTCGACGATACCCCGCAAGCGCGCCCTGTTGACAATGAAGCACGGCGCGGCGCTCCTGCCGGACGACTATTACACTCTGGTCGAGATAAGCGAAGGGGCGAGGATAGTGGGGAGCCAGGCAGTGAGCGACGCGCTTAGCGTCGAGCTGGTCTATAACGCCGTGCCGAAGGAAGCGAAGGGCGAGGGTGAATCCGTCTGCATTCCGGCTGCGCTTGTGATCGAGGCCGTCGAAATTGCCGCCGCGGTCGTATCGGGGGACGTGGACGCCGCGGCTCGGACCGCGATGAGCGCGGCTGAACGGGTGTCGCAGAAGCGCGAGTACGCGCGTATCCCGGACCTGAGGCCGTTCTCATGACGCGCGACGAGATGATCTTCCTCATGCGCCAGCACCTCTCCGACGAGCAGGCGGTCGGCTGGCAGAACGACTCGGAGCTGATCGCCTTCGCCGACCGCGCGTCGGATTATTTATCGGAGAAGCTGATCGCGGATAAAGACCCGGTGATGATGAAAACGCTCGTGGTCGATGGGCTTACGAAGCTGCCGGAAGGTTTTGCCGCGTTCGTCGGGCGTGTGCCGGTGCGGGTGCTCGGGTGGGAGTGCGAGGGTTACGGCGGCGCGGTTTTCGAGGCGGCGTACTGGGCTCGCCTGCCCTACCCTTCGGCGTTCCGCGGCTGCGACGAGCTGCCCTACACGCGCGAGCAGGCTCTGTTGATGGCGAACCTCGCTGTCGTCTTCGCGCAGAACAAGAACGAGTTTGACGTGTCACAGGATATGGCGTTGATCGGCGAGCTGAACAAGGCGATCAGCATGACGCGTGGGGGGCGTTAATATGCCGAGGTTGGCGACGAAGCACTCCGGCGCGGAGATTGTAACGCGCTCGGATTTCACGGGCGGGCTGAATCTGTCGCGTCCGCCGGACTCAATCGATGATAACGAGCTGCAGGAAGCCGTGAACTTCGAGTTTGAGGCCAGCACGGGGTTGCTCTGCACGCGTCTGGGGCTTGCTCCGGTGCATGAATTCCCTTGGAGGGTCTCGGATATTATCCCCTCTCCGGAGATGGGCGTCGTGCTGGTGCGCTCCGGCGACCTTATCTATCGAGTCCTGGACGGCGAGGTGACGCACATCGGCGAGGTAGAGGGAAGTGGCCCGGCGTCGTATGAGCAGTGGGGCGACGGAGAGAAACGGAACTCGCTTCTTCTTGCCTTCGGCAAGCGGTTATATCTGTACTGCGGAGACGAGATACAGGTGATCGGCACGGAAGGCGCGCCGGAGGCCGCCGAGGTGGTCTTCGCGCGCTCCGGGCGCGTGATCGTCGCGGAATCCGGAAGCGACACGATTCGTTACTCCGGCGTGGGCGACCCATTCCGGTGGACGGAGGACACGGACGGGGACTCCGTCAGTGTCAGCGTCGGCTATAAGGACGGGTGTTCCACGCGGGCGATTGCCGCGCTCGCGGGCGAGCTGATCATCTTCAAGGCACCCGACGGACAGCCGGAGCACGGGCGGATATACCGCTTGCAGGGCGACTATCCGAACTGGTCTATCATTCCCTTCTCGCGCGGAGCGAGCGCGTGGAACCGGCGTTCGGTGTTGAACGTCGGCGGGGACGTGCTCTTCCTGACGCGCGAAGGCCTCGCGAATGTGGCGACGGCCACCGAGTACGGAGACTTCAAGCTCGGCTGGGCCGGGAAGAAGATCAACTCGGCTCTGTCGCGCGAGCTGTCGGAGGCCTGCCGCCTCTGGCACATGCCGATTCGCAATCAGGTCTGGCTGTCAGGGGGCGCGGGCGGCGCGTGTGAAAACGTATGGTGCTATCACTATAACGTCGGAGGCGGCGCGTGGACGACGCTGCGATTCCCGCAGCCTGTGACCGCTGCCGCTCCAGCGCACGGGAGTGTGTACGTCGCGATGGGCAACACGCTCTATATGCTCTCCGAGGCCGCGCCGGACGACGCGGGGCTTCCTCTGGAGGCGAGCCTGAAGCTAAAGACAGTCACGGGGCGCAATCAGACGCTGCTCAAGGGTGTTACGGTTCACTATCAGTCAACGCCGGACGCGGAAGCGCATATGCTGGCGGACCGTTTTTGCCTTCCGCTGCCGTGCGGCGGGCAGGTTGGCGGGGAGGACGTGGCTTATTACGACAGCGATATCGCGTATCACGACCCGGACTATCTCGTCGCGCACGCTACAAACCTGACGGCGGGGGTGGTGCGCAGGCGGTGCGTCATGAGGCGTTGGAGCGTGACGCCGGAGATACGGGTGATGAACGGACGGTTCAATCTGTCCATGTTGGGGCTTGAGGTTACGGAGGTGTGAGCATGTGGCAGCCGGGATATCCGATTAATTTTACGTCTAACGGAGACTTTACCAGTCAGGCGATCGGCAAGCACATCAAAGAAATCGCGAAGCTGTACGGGCATATCAACGATCTGCGGAAATTCTCGGTGTCGGTCGAGCCTCCCGCGGACGCGGAGGATTACGACGTCTGGCTTGACCCGTCCACGATGGAGTTGAAGGCGTACTTCGAGAACACCGGCTGGGCGTGTGTGATTCGGGTGCAGAGCGCGACGAACTGCGAGAGCGCGACGAACGCGCGCAACAGCGGGAACAGCGAGAAGCTGGGCGGGTACCTCCCCTCGTACTTCGCGACCGTGACGGGCTTAAAGAAACTGCAGGCGATGATCGAGGACGCGATTTTAAACCCGCCGGACGCGAAGACTCCCGTCTTCAAGGGCGGGTGGCAGCCCGGAGGCGGGTACGAGGTGTACGACGTGGTCGAGTATAACGGTTCGTCGTATGTACTGCTGGAGAACGACGGAGTCGCGCCTCCTGCGGACGGGCGGTATTGGCGGTTGATGGCGTCGGCGGGCAAAGATTTTCATATAAATATCCTCGACGGTGGCCGCGCGGACTCGCGGTACGCGGTCTTCGTCTCGGGAGGGGCGGCGTAATGGGATACACGCGGATACAGATACGGCGCGACCCGGCGGGCGCGTGGGAAGAGGCGAACCCGGTCTTGGCGGACGGTGAGCTGGGGCTGGAGAGCGACGCCTGCCGGATGAAGGCGGGCGACGGTATTCGCTCGTGGAACGAGCTGCCCTACCTGACCGGGGGCGTCGGCTTCCCCGACAACGTGGACTGGGGCGACGTGGTCGGCGAGATCGGCTCGAATGAGGTCTTGTTGAACGCGCTGAACAACCACCAGACGCGCGTCGAACGCGGAAAGGCGGACGGCTACACGCCTCTTGATGAAGACGCCTGCGTGCCGGACGCGCACCTGCCCGCGACGATCGAGCGCGCGGCGAACAGGGGCGTTCCCCGCGGCTACGCGCCCCTCGGCGACGACGGCCTGCTCCCGAGCGCGTATCTTCAGGACGGCGTAGAGCGGACGGAGAACAGGGGTATGCCGGGCGGGTACGCCGCTTTGGGGAACGACGCGAAGCTGCTTGAGGTCAACCTGCCGACGGTTATCGAGCGCACCTCGAACAAGGGCGTCCCCGGCGGTTATCCGCCGATTGGCAAGGACAGGAAGATCCCTGTCGAATATCTGCCAGCCGCGGCGCTCTCCGGAGGCGTGGGCGCGGACATCCCCCGCGGCGTGATCGTCATGTGGTCGGGCGCGATCGCCGACATCCCCGATGGCTGGGCGCTCTGCGACGGGCAGAAGGGCACGCCGAACCTGCTCGACCGCTTCATCGTCTGCGTCGAATCGGCGGAGAAAAACCCGGGCGCGACGGGCGGAACGCACAGCCAGCGCCTGAGCGAGGCCCACATCCCCGCGCACACCCACGCGGCGGAGGTCACATGTCACGTCCACGCCGGGGCCGGTGAAGGCGAAGAAGACGGCGGCGGCGGGTACGAGCCGAAGGCGGACGCGCCACTGAGCGTATCCACGCAGGCAGTCTCGATCTCGAGCACCGGCAACGGCGCGTCGTTCGACAACCGCCCGGGTTTCTTCGCGCTCGCCATGATTATGAAACTGTGAGGAGTTAACGATGGAGCATATGCAGATTCAACTGCGGCATGACACTGCCTCCGCGTGGGAAGAAGTCAATCCCGTACTGGCACGAGGCGAACTGGGCGTGGAGGCCGACACGTTCCGAGCGAAATTCGGCGATGGAGAGCGGGCGTGGCGAGAACTGCCGTACCTCCGTGGCACCGGCACCGAAGAAGCGTGGGTTGACTGGGGCAACGTCATCGGCAGCATTGAAGCCAACGCCGTGTTGAGAGACACGCTCGCGGGCCTTGAAGAGGCGATAGAGGCGAAAGCAAGCAGGTTGGGAGTAGAAGCGGCGTTTGAGGAAACCGCGGCGGCTCTCGCGACGAAAGCCGACAGCGCTGACGTGGACGCGGCGCTGGCGGATATCAAGGCGGCTCTCGCGCTGAAACCGGACGCGGCGGGGGTAGATGACGCGCTAGCCGGGAAAGCTGACGCGGCGGCTGTAGACGCTGCGCTCGCGAAGAAAGCGAATACCGCCGAAACAATGGTTCGTTCAATGTTTATTGGCAGCATTTGGGCGTGGGCGGGACCAGTGTCCACAATTCCGACAGGTGCGTTACTCTGTAACGGCGCGTCCCTTAGTAGAACAGCATACGCTGCATTATTCGCAGTAATCGGTACAACTTACGGGTACGTCGGCACGTCCACGTTCAATTTGCCGGATTTGCGAGGGGAATTTTTGCGCGGTTTGGACAACGGGCGGAACGTGGACAGCAAGCGCACACTGGGCAGCGTGCAGGGCGACGCGTTTCAGGGACATGGACATGCTGTACAAGTCCATGTAGGGGTATCTACTAATGCGGCAGGAAACCGTTATGGTGGTGGGACTTCTTATACCAGTATTGTGAAGAATTCTAACTTAATAGCGCAAGAGGCTAATGAATATCAATATGGAACACAGCGTGTTGCTGCCGAAACTCGCCCGCGCAATGTGGCGGTAAATTATATTATTTGGGCTTTTTAAAGGAGGATGAAACATGCTGTATATGAACAAACATCTTTGCCGGATAGATGAGGCTGGCTTCCCTGTTGACGTTGTTAACGTCAAGTACAGCCTTGACGCATATGATGTCAAAACCCTTCTTGATGAGGACGAACAAGAGTACGCGTTGAAGGACGGGGAATCGCTCGTCGAAACTTTCCCGCCGACAGACTTCATCAAGCCGCGCTGGGCCGGAGAGTGTTGGGTGGACGCGCCCACGCTGGACGAGTGGAAAAGCCACCGAAAAAACCTCATCGCCGCCGCCCGCTACGAAGAGGAAGTCGGCGGCGTGGACTACCTCGGCGTGCGTATGCATACCGACCGCGACAGCCAAGCCAAATACACCGCCGCAGTCGTCGCGTATCAGGCTACTGGCGCATTCCCACCGGTCTGGAAGGGTGTGTCCGGATGGCTGGCTATCGGTTCTGCGGAGGTAATGCTGGGGCTGGCAGCCGCAGTGCAACAGCATATAGCGGCGCTGTACGTCAAAGAAGAAGCGCTCGCAGGCATGGTGGACGCGGCAAAGACGCGTGAGGAGTTGGAGGCTGTCGTCTGGGTGTAGTGCTGGACAAATGGTCAAGTGTTTTATATGATTCGCTTAAGTCGGAACAAAATGGCAGGGAGGGCTCGCTGAGTAGGGTTTACAATAACGGCGGAGGAATTGATACAATTTCTCAGACAGCACGGTTTTGTTGTGAAAAGCGGAGGCAGGCACCAAATTCATGTGGTGAAAGGGGCGCTCTCCATCCCTGTTCCGGCACACAAAGGCGATATGAAAAAAGGAACGGCAAAAAAGATATTAGCGAAAGCGGGATTCAGCACAGAAGACGTGATGAATTGGAGGGGCTGATACCTTCGCCGCGGAAAGGAGCCGAAATGGAAAAGAAAAAATTCAGGATTTCGCTGGTTTTTTATCCGCAGAAACCGAATGGCTATACGGTTGTTTGCCCGGAGCTTGATAGCTGTTTTTCCGAAGGGGATACGCTCGAAGAAGCGCAAGAGCATGTTTTGGAGCTGGTAAGGGATGCACTCGAAAAAGAGGCGCAAAATGAGCAGGACGCCGAGCTGTTTCAGGAGGGGCTTGGAGTTGAAGGCAAGCTGTTCACCGAAGTCGTCGTTGAAATTTGATTGAACAAAAAATTTAACATTGCGCCTCGCCTTAATCGGCGGGGCGTTTTTGTTTGGAGGCTGTGAGTGGTTAATCATGGAGCATATGCAAATACAACTGCGGCATGACACCGCCTCCGCGTGGGAAGAAGTCAATCCCGTACTGGCACGAGGTGAACTGGGCGTGGAGGCCGACACGTTCCGAGCGAAATTCGGTGATGGAGAGCGGGCGTGGCGAGAGTTGCCGTACCTGCGCGGCACCGGCACCGAAGAAGCGTGGGTTGACTGGGGCAACATCATCGGCAGCATTGAAGCCAACGCTGTGTTGAGCAAGACGCTCGAGGGCCTTGAAGAGGCGATACAGGCGAAGGCAAGCCGGTTGGGAGTAGAAGCGGCGTTTGAGGAAACCGCGAAATGGGTTGTTCCTCGCGGCGCGATTATCATGTGGGCAGGCGCAATAAGCACAATCCCGACCGGCTGGGCGCTCTGTGATGGGACTAACGGAACGCCGAACCTCATAGATCGTTTTATTTCGGGCATTGCCTCTGCTGATACCGACCCCGGCGAAGTGGGCGGTTCGCATGTTTTTTCGTTGGATATCGAGAACCTGCCCAAACACTCGCACACCGCTGCGCAAGCCGCGCATACCCACATGATCTCGTGTGAGGTGGAAAGTGCGGGGGCGCACTCGCATTATTCAGCGAGTGGTCCTAACTACAAGTTCCCTACGTCTATTGATGGATCTACCAAAGGTGTTGGTTCAGATCCACGCTGGGGACATGTCGCGTGTGGCACATTTGTCTATTCCAACACGACAGGTTCTTCCGGAGCACACGAACACACCTTATCGGTTTCCGCAGACGATGCGACTCCCACAATAACGGTTAGCAATACTGGCTCTGGATCGCCTATTGATAATCGCCCGGCGTTTTTTTCGCTGGCGTTTATCATGAAATTATAGGCAAAGACGCGCGAGGAGGTGGAGGCTGTTGGTTGGACACAGGGCGAGCAAGACGAGCATGAAAGGGCCGAAGACGTTTGAAGAGTGGGTTCGGGTGTACGAGGAGCGGGACAGCGATACAGAGTATGTCTTGACTCCGGGCGAGAGGGTCGTGTACGACCCCATGCACGGATTTTTTACCTACGCGTTCGACGCGCCGAGCAAGACGATCCTGATTCCCAAGATGTGCGGAGACGGGCGGCACTGGCGGGCGCTGATTTACAAGATGGTTCAGGAGAGCGCTTGCCTGGGTGTTAAGGGCGTGCTCTGCTGCACGAAGCGCAACCCACGCGCGTACATGCGTATCTTAGGCGGGACGCTGAAGAAGATGGAACATACGTATGACTTCATGACCGGAAAAAATACCACGCTCTGGTTTATCTTCATCACACTGAACGACACGAAGGAGGGAAGAAAACATGAGCCTTACGCCGGTGGGGATATCGCTGGTTATCCTGCTGCTCTTGCTGATTCGCCCGAAGGCGGCGATGGCGAAGGGGGGTTCGTCGAAGACCGTTAACGCGACGGGCCCGAAGAGTAACGAGCTAAAGGCGCTGGAATCACAGTTCTACGGCATGATGAACCCGCTCATCAGCGGATATACGCAATCGCTCAGCGGTGTACCCGGAACGCAGGCGGCGAACACAAGCGCGCCCGCGACCGTCAGCGCCGGAAAGGACGGCACGAACACTGCCACGAATGCGGGCACGACGGCGGCAAACGCGGCAAATTCATTGGTTGGCAACACTGCGAACGGCGTTCCTCAGCCGTATGACAACGACACAGCCATGGGGCAGCTGTTCAATGACGCACTCACGAAACACTACGCCGCGAACACGCGGTACGACGACCTCGCCGGGGTGACCTCCGGGTACACGAGCCAGATCAATGACGCGCTCGCGAAGGCGGGGACGGAGGGCGACTGGTGGAACGAACAGGCGAAGGGCGCGTATGAAACCGCGCAGGGCATACTGCCGCAGATGACAAACCAGCTCAACTACACGAGCAAGGCAAACGAGTGGTACGACGACTATACGCGCGGTATGCTGACTGGCTCGCAGAACCTGCTGGAGAGCGGGCAGGTACCCCGCCCGATCTTAGATGCGATGGAGGCCGCGATGACGAACTCCGTAAACGGCAGCGTCGGGAAGAACCTCGCGGACTTGGCCTCGCGCGGCGTCTTAAACAGCAGCGTCACGAACCGCGGCGTGGCAGATATGTCAAAGGCCGTCGCAAACGGCATGAGCGAGAACTACCTAAACGCGCTGACGACGCTCGTAAACGGCTACAACCAGAGCGCGGGCACTGGCGCGTCGGCGGGCAAGACGTTCGCGGACACCAACCTCGACATCTACAACACGCAAGCGGACGCGATGAAGAACGCGGCGGCGCTGGGTAGCAGCCTGAGCAACTCGGGCTCGTCGCGGGTGAGCGAGCTGCTGGGGCTAGCGGGAGGCTACGGCGACGCGCTGAAGCTGAACCTGACCGAGCGGCAGCAGCTGATGGAGCAGATTCCGAAATATTATACGAACGCGGCGGCTCCGGTGATGCCGGCGTATGACTTCTTGCAGACGATGCTGCAAGACCACTGGAACAGCAACAAACAAGACACCATCGTGAAGAGCGGAAAGTGAGGGATGATAAATGGCTGTCCATTATGTAAACGGCGGCGGTGGCTTGCTTGGCTCGCTGGGGCAGGCCCTGGGCGCGGCGTCGATGTTCGTCCCCGGTATGCAGGCATACGCGCCGTGGATAGGCGCGGCGAGCTCGCTTGCAAACGGCAACGTCGGAGGGGCAGTTGGGAACGCGGCTTCGGGCGTGATAAACAACGGCCTCCATCGAAACATGGACAAGTTTGACACGCGTATGTCGAATCGGGAATCGTTGTGGTCGGCGCTCCGCTCCGCGCACGAGGGCAGAGGAAGCGGCTATCCGGCGTGGAACAGCGACCCCGTTACGGGCGAGATAAATCATTTCAAGAGGTATTGGGGGGCGCGATAGATGGCTGTCTACTTTGACCGGGGCAGAAGCTGGCTGGATTACGTCGGCCCCGTCGTGACACAGCTCTTGGGCGGGATGGCCGGACAGGGGTTTGAGAAGAACAAACGCATACAGGATTTCGATTACGCACAGAAATCGGCGGCAGCCGAGAGCGCGCGGAAGAGCGCTGATCGCGATGAAATATTAGCGCGTTTTGGGATTGCTCCAGGCGAACAGATAGGGCCGATAGACATGCGCGGTGACCCAAGCCGCGCACTGCCAAATCTCGCGGCTATTCAGGCGGCGTTTCCGGGTTTGAACCTGACCGGCTTAGTCAATAACCTGAACCCTAACAGGCAGTACAAGAGTGAGGACTTGGGTGACCGCATACGCGCAGGGAGCTTTGATCCCGGCACGGGCAAGATGGACATGCAGGAGCACGTGATTGGGATTAACCCGGCGCAGCGACATGCGCCCATAAGATCGACAAGAACGACCGGTGCGCCAAACCCGGCATCCGCAGCTCCGGAAAAACCTGCGCCCGCGGGTAGAACGGAGCGCGCTCAGGAGAACGCGCGGCCTCCAGAGAGCACAATGCGGGTGGATGAGAACGGGAAGATAGTCTATGTCTTCCCGGATGGCAGAACAATACACTCGGGGATAGACGCCCCGGAAGGAGAGAACTTGCCGATGTGGTATTCTCCGGCGACGGAGGCGAAAATTGCCATAACAATGAAGAAAACGGGATTTTCGCGGGAGGACGTGATAGCGTATTTAGAACACAGGGGGAATATTAAGTAACAGAACTAAGTAACATAACAAAGAAATACTTATCACATGCCTCGCCTTAATCGGCGGGGCGTTTTTGTTTGGAGGCTGTGAGGGATTAACGATGGAGCATATGCAGATTCAACTGCGACAGGTGCAATTTGTCTTTGCGAGCGAAGCGAAGCAATCCAGGGGTGACAAAGATGAACACCTCCAAACCACGTGGCTCGAGACGAAGAAAATATCCCCGCACCACTCCCGGTCTTACGAAATTATCTGTCGGCATACTCTCTTCGCCGCGAGTCGCGGGGTTTATATTTTTTCATCGTTGTTATCCTGGGTCGCCACGCTTCGCTCGCGAAGACAGGGGGTGATGCTTTTGTGAGAAGACCGGGCTGCCGGAGATAAAGACAGACACGAACCCTGTCACGGTACGCCGCTCACGTGGGAGGACATATACAGGGCAATACCGGCGATGGTGCGAGATGTGCCCGAGACGATGAAGCGCGAAGGCCTCCCCGCGTTTCTCTCCTCCGCGCTGATCGGCGCGGGCGAAGGCGTCTATAACAACCGCGTTGCCGTTCTATTGCCAAGGCTCGCGTGGGCGAACTCGCCGGGCAGACTTTTCAGGGAGTCACCGGAGAAGAAATTTACTTTGCCCCGGGGAAGAACGAGGATTGGGATTCGTACACGAATCATCTGATATGCGGTGCGGGCGGGGAAACTCCTAACTCCGGCAGGGTAAAAGCTCTGTGGTTGATAGAGGACACGATTCAGAACCCGGTGGCGGTGTTTGAACAGCAGAACGGCAAGAGGGCTTACGTCTCGCTGTACGAAGACGACAAACAAACGGCGCATCATATCGTCGTTCAGGTCGATTCAGACGGACGAGCACGGGCGGTGACGTCGATTATCTCCAAGGATACCGGAACTTCTTCCGCAAAAGCAAGTAACTACGTAAAAAGCCAAATTGCGAAAGCCGGAGAGATTCTTTTCATGGATGGAGTGACCAAAGAAAGGGATCTGCGGACCCGGCACTGGCGCGGACCGGCCGACCAATCTGCTTCATCAGAGAGTGCCCTCCTCCACAGACCCGGTGAGAGGAATATAGCACCGACTAATGTAGGTGTCAAGAAAGCGGCGGAGATTCAGGCGGCGTTGGCGTCGGAGGCCGCGGTAAATAATGACGGCGGCTTGCCCGTAGGCTCTGCGATTCAGCCCGGTTCCGTTTCGCAGACCGCCGCCACTACGCCCCCTGCCGGTTTTCGGAGATTAGGCGATGCTACAGCACGAGCCAACCCGGTGACTTCCTCTGTGGAAAAGCAACGCCACGCCCCTAGTCAGACGCAGGAGGTCTTTAAGGCCTCTCGGGAGAGGGTATCGCCTCCCGGCGCGCCTGTCAATGACGAAAAGCCGCCGCACCGCGCAGCGGCGGAGGCGGTAGCCGAACGGCTTAACAGGGGCGAGGCAATCGCGAACAACCGCGCGCTCTCGGACATCACCGACGAGGCTTACGGAGGCACGCAGGGCGAGGGGAAGTATGCCGTCAAGGACGCTTATGACGCGATGGAGCTGGGCGTAAACCTCCACCTCCGCGACACGAAGATCAATCCCTCCGGTGCGAAGACCGCGAATGAAGCGCGCCAAGCAATCGAGCGAATCGAGGCGGCAATACTTTCGAAGCTCCCGACACAGACAAACCGCACGGCGGAGCAGAACGAGTTTCAACAGTTCTCCACCCCGCCGAACCTCGCCTACGCGGCGGGCTGGCTTTTGAACGCGCAGGAGGGCGACATGGTGCTCGAACCCTCCGCGGGTATCGGCGGGCTCGCCGTGTTCGCGAAAAACGCGGGTGCGAAGGTGATTGTGAACGAGCTGTCGGAACGCCGCGCGAAGGTCTTGCGCGAGATGGGATTCGACGAGGTACACACGGAAAACGCCGAGCAGCTTCACAATATCCTCCCCGCCAACGTGAAACCGAACAAGATCATCATGAACCCGCCGTTCTCGGCAACTGCCGGGCGCAAAGAGGGGCAGCGGAATACGAAGAACGCGACGCTGCACGTCGAACAGGCGTTGAAGCGCTTGGAACCCGGGGGACGGGCGGTAATGATCTTGGGCAAGGGCATGGCCGCCGACGCGCCCGCTTTCAAGGCGTGGTGGAATAAGATCAAGGCTGAGTACAACGTGCGGGCGAACGTCGAGCTGGGCGGCAAAGATTATTACAAGTACGGAACATCGTTCGGGCAAGTCATCGCCGTGATCGACAAGAACGGCCCCACGCCCGAGGGTTCCACTGTGACTGGTAAGTACGAGTCCATAAAAGACGCGCTCGGGGATTTGGAACAGGTTGCGAAGGACTCCGCCTCGAAAGAAAGCTTGCTGGCGCATCTGAAGGAGAAGCAGCGCGCCTATGAGCAAGAAGAACTTAGGAATGGCCGAGTCCCCGTCTTCAACGCGCGCGAATTAGGTAAGATAACGGCGCTTGAGAATGAAATAGAGCAGGAAAAGCGGACTAAGGCCGCGGGTGAATCAAAACCGATATACGCTACCGAGTCCGGGAAGAGCCTGCAAGAAGCCGCGCCGGAGGATTTTGTTCTGAAAAACGGCTCGCGCAAATGGGGAGAGATAACCGAAGCGCTCACGGGTGGAAACAAGAACATCCCAACGGGTGAACTTCGCGTACAGGTCGGGAATGAATTTTGGGGTCTTAACCACGCAAAAAAACATGAAGTTGATATAAAAAAGAAACTTGGGTTTGAAAACACGGAAGAGCACATCAATCACACGTTCCAGCACGCTAATATTCTTATTCCTGTAGGAGATGGGAAAGAGTTCATCGTAGAAGAAAGAAAGTATGGGAAGTATAGTCCAAGTGCAGTAATCAAATGGAACGAAGAGGGAGGCTTTTATTCTCTTACAACCTCATTCCCGGTTCCGCGGCAGTATATCGAAAACCAAAAAGAAAAATCACTATCTCTTGAGAGCACATCTCAAGCATCTGCTCCGGCGCAGACCCCGCTTGCGTCGAACGCCTCCACACCGGGTCCGGAAGGAAGCGCCGATTTGCGCTACGGGAATAGTGATTTAACTAAAAAGAGTATAACACCAGAGACAAAGCTTGACAATAAGAGAAAACACGAAAGCAGGCCTGGGCCGGCAGCGAGGGAGAAAACGGATTCCGAGGTCGATGTGCGTCAGAAGTCGGACGAGGAACGCGCAGCCGAGCGCGCCGAGAAGCTTACGCCCGAGGACGATGACTCCGTCTACGACGAATACGCGCCCGCAAAGCTCAAGATCGAGGGAGCGAAGCCGCACACGGCTGATCTCGTGCAGAGCGCGGCGATGGCCGCCGTAGACCCGCCCGACCCGTGGTATAAACCCAAGCTGCCCAAGAAGATGATCACCTCCGGCGCGCTCTCCGTCGCGCAGCTCGAGGCGGTTGTCTACGCGGGGCAGTCGTTTACGGTCACGCTGCCCGACGGCTCGACGCGAGGATTCTTCATCGGTGACGGCACCGGCGTCGGCAAAGGACGCACGATATCAGGCATAATCACCGACCAGCTCGCGCAGGGGCGAGGGAACGGCAAAGCCGTCTGGGTGTCCATGAACGAAGGCCTCAAGAAGGACGCGGAGCGGGATTGGGAGGACATTGGCAACGACCCCGAGGGCGCGGTAAAAATTTTCAGCCAGAAGAAGACGGGCCCCTCGTTCACCGCGTATACGACGCTGCGGAGCTCCGAGCGCCGGACACAACTGGGGGATTGGCTGGGGAAGGACTACGACGGCGTTATCGTGCTCGACGAGTGCCACAACGCCAACAACGCGATGGACGCGCAGGGCGAGCGCGGCGTGAAAAAAGCGTCGCAGCAGGCGATGGCCATTCAGGAGCTGCTTAAAGAGTTTCCGAAGGCGCGTGTGCTGTACGTGTCCGCGACCGGCGCGACGGAGGTTCGCAATCTCGCCATGCTTGACCGGTTGGGGCTGTGGGGTGAGGGTACGCCCTTCCCGTCGAAGCAGGCGTTTATCTCGGAGATCGAGAAGGGCGGCACGGCGGCGATGGAACTCGTAGCTCGTGATATGAAGGCGATGGGGCTCTATATCGCGCGCTCTATCTCATACCGAGCGGGCCCGAACGGCGGCCCGGAGAACGTGACCTTCGAACGGCTCGAACACAGGCTGACCGAGCACCAGACCGCCGTATTCGACCGCATCGCCGAGGCGTGGCAGACGGTGATGGCGAACATCAGCGAGGCAATTAAGCTGACCTGCGGGGAAGAAGCGAAGAAGAGCAAAAACACGCGCGGTGCTGCGATGGCGCAGTTTTGGAACAGTCATCAACGGTGCTTTAACCAGATCATCACGGCTCTGCAGACGCCGTCGCTGATCGTTGCCGCAGAAAAAGATCTGGCGGAGGGGAAGTCGGTGGTCATTCAGATCACCAACACGAACGAGGCTGACCAAAAGCGCGCCTTAGACCGCCTCGAAGAGGGGGACACGCTTGAAGACCTCGACGTGACGCCTCGCGACACGCTGGTTAACTTCCTGAAGAATAGCTTCCCCGTCCAGCAGAAACAGGAGGTCAAGGACGAGAACGGGAACACGTATTTGGCACCGGTCTTTGATTCTCGCGGTAATTCCGTGTTAAACCGCGAGGCCGTGGCGATACGGGACGGGCTGATTGCGGACGTACAGTCGATCTCTTTCCCGGACTCGCCGCTCGACATGATCATTAATGCCTTCGGGGCCGACAACGTGGCGGAGATCACGGGGCGGACGGAACGAGTCGTCAAGGCGGGCGGCAAGAGGGTGAGAGAGAAGCGAGCCACCGCGGCGCGCGAGGCGGACAAGCTCGCCTTCCAAGATGGGCGCAAGCGCGTCCTCGTCTTCTCGGAGGCGGGCGGGACGGGCGCGAGTTATCACGCGTCAAACGCCGCTAAGAACAGGCAGAAGCGGCGTCATTATCTATTGCAGGCGGGCTGGAAGGCGGACGCGGCGATTCAGGGCTTGGGCAGGACGCACCGCTCGAACGAGGCGCACAAGCCGGAGTATGTGCTTGTCACGACGGACTTGCCGGGGCAGAAGCGCTTTGTCTCGACTATCGCGCGGCGACTAGAGCAGCTCGGGGCGCTCACCACCGGGGAGCGAAAGGCGGCGGCGCAGGGACTGTTCTCCGAGCGCGACAACCTCGAGAGCCGCCACGCCCAAGCGGCGGTCGCGAAGCTCTTCGACCACATCACGCGTTTCGGCGCGGGCAGTTTGGACTCGGGAGATTTGCTGAATAAGCTCGGTTTTACGCGCATCCTGAACGAGAGCGGAGGGATAGACGCGAAGTCGGCTCCGAAGGTGCAGCAGTTCTTAAACCGTTTGCTCTCTCTACAGGCGGAAGCGCAGCGCGAAGTCTTTGAGCTGTTCGAGGAATTTCTTGACCGCGAGCTCGAACTCGCCGCCTCGCGCGGAGAGCTCGACGTGGGAACCGAGACGCTCCGCGCGGACGGCATCGAGATATTGCAGGAGACCGTCGTCTATCAGGATGAGGAGCGTGGCATCGAGACCAGGTATCTGGAGCTCGAGACATCGCACCGCCAGTCCCCGGTCAAGCCGGAGACAGTGAAGGACTGCGAGTTCTTCGTCTCGAAGAAGACCGGAAGGTTGCTTGCGGCGCGGAAATCGAAGGCGAGCGAGACGAACCCAAAGACGGGCGAGATCGAGGCACAGTACAAGATTTCCGGCGTAGACCCGTCGTTCAAGAACAAACTCTCGGAGTCCTTGCTGCGAAACGAGAGGTATTACACTCCCCTTTCAGCGGAAGAGGCCGCGCGGCTCTGGAAAGAAGCCGAGGAGGAGTTCCCCTCGTTCCGAAAGGAACGGAGGCACTTGATTACGGGCGCTATCCTGCCGATCTGGGACCGCTTAGAGGGCAACCCGCGAATCGTCCGCGTGACGACGAAGGACGGACAGACCTTCCTCGGGCGAGTGATTCCCTCGGAGAGCCTGATGCACACGCTGCGCGCGCTCGGGGCCGAGTACCAAAACGGCAGGGTGATCACCGCGAAGGACGTGCTTGAAGGGATATCTCAGCCCGGCGCGGTTGCGGAACTGGCAAACGGCTGGAAGATCAAGGAATCGCGCGTGAACGGAGAAAAGCGCGTCGAGCTGATCGGGCCGGACTTCACCTTCCGCCCGCGACTGAAGAATATGGGGCTGATTTCGGAGTTAATCGGCTACAAAGAGCGGTGGTTCATCCCGATCGGCGACGAGAGGACGCTTGACGCCGTGCTGAAAGACGCCCCTGCCGTCGAAATACGCAAGGGTGATTTGTTGTCATCCGCGGCTGCGGGTGTGAACGAGGGCAAAGAGGACTTCGACCTGAACGACTACGCCGGGCTCACCGTTAAGGATTACAGTGGCAGCGAGCGCAACGACCAAGTCAGTCGTTCGGAAAAACAGGAGAGCTTCTCGTTCGAGAGCGAGGAGACGGAAAAACGCTACACCGCCGCGCGCAAGGGCGTGAAGCGCGCGGGCAGCATTTCACGCCTCGCAGACGCCTCGAAGGAGTTCGTGCGCGGGCTTACGAGCGACTTTCCCGCGCTGCGGGAGAATAAGTTCATCTTTGCGAGAGAGGCGTTGCGTCGGCTGAACCGCAAGAAACAGGCAGCCGTGGGCAAGTCGATAACGACGCTGCGCAACACTGTGAAGAGCATGAGCCCGGAGCAGTTCGACCTCTTCACGCGCAAGCGAATCTTGGACGACCTGCTCTGGCAGAAGGAGCAGACGCCCGGCTCGGCGCTGCCCTACGGTTTCACGGACAAGCAGCTTGAGCGGGAGTACGAGCGTGTTTCGGATGAAGCAGCGAAGCACGGCGTGATAGGCGAGGCCATCCGCTGGGAAGAGTCCCTGATCAAAGAGATCAACGAGAAGATGGTGGCCGAAGCCGACAAACTGGGCTGGCACACGCTCGCGGAGCGGTTTAAGAATCCACACTACTTCCGGCACGTCGTACTGGAGTACGCGAACGCCGCCGCCGGAGGGAGCAAGGCGGGACTGTACGCGCCGGAGAACCGCGGATACCTGAAGAAGCGACAGGGTTCGACACTCGACATCAGCAGCCACTACATTCAGGCGATGGGCGAGGTTCGCGCGCTTCAGCTGCAGGATATCGAGACCATGAAAATCCTGACCGAGTTGCGCGGCGAGTACGACGTCTCAGAGGGACTCAAGCGCGAGGCGCTCCTGCAAAACGAGCAGGCGTTTCTGCGAGAGCTCGCCGGACTGGCGGAGGATAAGGGTATGAATTCGCTCGACGCGAGAGCTTATGCATCGGAGCAGTTGAGTGAGCTGAACAAAAAACAAGCCGTGGCGATTTCGAGGCTCTTCAGGATGGCGAGGGAAGGGACGCTGCCGATAGGGAAATTCTCCTCGCTCGTGGGCGCGATGGCGGAGGCAGGGAGCGCGGAGGAGCTCTCCAAAGATTTCCGCAAAGAGCTGAATCGCTATATCAGCTGGCTTGCGGAGATAGAAGACGGCGACGCAGACGCGGCGATAACGGCGAAGGGGTACTTCGCCGGCGCGGCAAACAAGAAGAAGGTGATAAAAGAGACGCTCGGCGACAAGCACGTGACGTGGCAGGACCTTATCCCGGAGGGTTATGTCGAGTGGCATCCGTTCATGAATCGCCTTGTCTTCTCGGTAAACACGGTCGCGGAGAACATTGTGGAACAGGCGTTGGACGCGGGGCTTGAGACGCTCAGCATCCCCATCGACGCACTCGAGAAAGCGCGGGTGCTGGGCGGCTTCCGCCAGACTTGGGCGATTCCCGCCGAACTCGCCTCCTCGCTAGATGAATTTGGGAAGCCTATAGAGCGTTCGGCGCTGGGCAAGATCGCGAAAGAGGTCACCACGCAGATCAAGGAGTGGTTCCTGCACTCGCCGCAGCGGATTATCAAATACAGCCTCCGCAACGTCACGGGCGACATAGACGCGGTCATAGCTGCAAACCCGAACTCTCTTCGCTACATGAAGCGCGCGTTCGAGGAGCTTGCGAACGTCTACTTAAAGGGGCAGGCACCATCGGGCGAGCTGGCGGAGTTCGCAGGCCGCGGCGGCACCGTCGGCGCGATGCATGTTCAGGAACTGGGCACGGATACGACCGTGGAAGAGTTCAGACGGATGTTGGCGCACAGCGGCGAGGGGAACAAGAACCTGCCGAAGCGGGCTTGGAAAGCCTACTGGGCGCAGGCGCGCAATATCTCAGACTTCCGCGAGGGCGTGCTGCGCTACGCGACATATCTCTCGTACCTCGATCAGATGCAAAAGAGCAAGGACGGCAAACCGAAGAACTGGGGCGCGTCAAAGAGAGAAGAGGTCATGGCTAACCGCGACGCCCGCGACCGGGCGTACAAGCTGGCGAACGAGCTGCTCGGCGCATACGACCAGGTCAGCGAGTCCGGGCAGATGCTGCGCGACGTCATGATCCCGTTCTATTCGTGGATGGAGGTAAACGCGGGACGCTACCTTCAGATATTCCGCAACGGGCTAGAGGACGGCAAAAAGCTGAGCGGCGCGGCGAAAACCATGTTGGCGTGGCGATTGGGCAAGACGGCGCTCAAGGTGTCGATGTTCGCGCTTCTCGTGCAGCTGTTTAACCGGCTCTTACACGGCGACGAGGAGGACGACCTGCCGCCGGATGTGCGGAACAGGCCGCACTTGATACTCGGGCGCGACGCCGAGGGGCGCGTCATTTACTTCGACCGCGTCGGCGCGTTCGCGGATTTTCTCGACTGGTTTGCCTTAGACAGCGCGCCCCAAGAAATCAGGGACATCTTAAACGGGTATCAGACGTGGGGGGACTACGCCAAGAAGATGGCGCAAGCGCCCTTCTCGAAGCTTATCAACGCGCTCAACCCGATCGTCAAGACGCCGATGGAGATCGTCTCGGGCAAGCAGTATTTCCCGGACGCGTTCAATCCGCGCAGCATTCGCGAGCTGTCTGTGTACATCGCCGGGACGCTCGGGCTCGGCCCCGAGTTCGTCGCGCTGAGCGGACGCCCGAGCCGGGGCTATCTGAAAGGCCGTCTGACTAATATGTTTGTGTACACGTCGGACCCGGATGAAGCGGCGTACTGGTGGATTCACGACAAGCAGAGGCAGTACGAGGAGAAGGTCTTGGGCAGGACGTGGAGCGGTGCGGCCACGTCGAAGCGAAGTATCGCGCTCGCGAATATCAGGCGCGCGACCCGATATCAGGACGCGAGCGCCTACACGAAGTATGTTAACGAGTATGAGAATTACGGCGGCACAGCCAAGGGTTTAATACGCTCTCTCCAGAGCATGGAGCCGATGGCGGGGCTGTCGGCTAGAGACAAAGCCGGGTTTTATCGGTGGTTGACGCAGGAGGACAGGCAATACCTCCCGAAGGCGGCCAAGCACTACAGATCCTTCTATGAAATGTTCGGAAAGGGGGAGAAGAAATGAGAAGAATCGACTGTATCGTAATCCACTGCGCCGCGACGAAGCCGGGCATGGATATCGGAGTGAGCGAGATTCGCGGATGGCACCGCCAGAGGGGATTCTCCGACGTTGGGTATCACCGCGTAATCCGGCGCGACGGCAGCGTCGAGAAGGGGCGAACAGACGCCGAGGCCGGCGCGCACGTGGCGGGGTACAACTCGAATAGTTTTGGAATTTGCCTTGTCGGCGGTATCGACGACCGGGGCAACGCCGCGTGTAACTACACGGAGGCACAGTGGCGGGCGCTCGCGGAGCTCGTGCGCGAGGTGCAGAGGGCATACGGCGTGCCGGGCGAGCGCGTCTTCGGGCATCGCGACATGCCGAGCAGAACCGGCGTCACGATCGAGCAGATCGTCAAGGGGACAGGGTTCGCGAAGGTGCAGAAAGCCTGTCCCTGCTTCGACGTCCGCGAATGGGCGCGCGATACGCTGAAATGAAGTGGCCGGGCTGGAGCAACATCCCCGCCGTGAAGCCTGTCGCGGTAGCTGGCACGGTCTTTGCGGTGGGGATCGTCCTGATATACGTGGCCCGCAGCGCCGACATTCCGCCAAATATTACGGACATGGTGAAGACGCTGTTTCTCGCCTGCTTCGGCATCTACGGAGGCAAAAGCGTTATCGAACACGGGATTAACCGATGGGCGGACGATAAGAAAAAACCGTGGGAGAAGAGCGGCGATGGCGAACAATAAAAAGACAGCGGGATACATCCTCTGCGCGGTTGTCGCCGCCCTGATCTGGTTTGCGCTCTCATATCCCGCGGGCCTCGCGAATAAGCCCGGCAAAGACGCCTCGCGCCGCATAGGCGAGCTGCAAAACGAGGCCGAGAGAGCCGCGCGCGACTTTGGGCGCGAGATAAAAACACATCAAACAACGACGCGAAAGAAAGCAGGTGAAATCCGTGCGAGTAAAGAAGTTGAAATACGCGCTCTTGGCGGCGACGATCTTGCTCAGCGTCACCTTGACGCGCTCGCCCGCTTCGGCGGCGAGCGCGATGATCGAGAGAGTGCCCGCGGGCTGGACGGCAAGTGAGACGAGCTATGTTATGAACGAAGAGGCCGCGCGGCAGACCGTGATCGCGCTCGAGACCTACGAAGAAAAACTCGCACTCTGGCAGGGCGCGTATGACGAGCTGTACGCGAAAGCCGAGGCGTACAGGCTCGACTCTGAGTCCCGCCGCGCGCGCATGGCCTCGGAGTTAAAAGCCCTTGAGGCAGCGTATAACGCGGAGCTGAAGGCAGCCCGCCGGAAGTCTCGGTCGCCGGGGCTGGGGCTGTTCGTCGGCGGCGGGTATGGCAGCGGTGAAAGATTTAGCGCGGTTGTGGGACTCGGCGTGGTCTGGAAAATATTTTAGTGTTTTGAGGCGGTGATGACGTGGGAGAGGATTCAATATCGCGGCTGTTCGCGAAGATCGACGAGATTAACGACAAATTACGCGACGGACAGATACGGCAAGAGAAGAGTGTGACGGAGATGAAAGCCGACATCAGGAATCTCCGCGAGGCAGTCTCGCGCTTCAGCGACGTCGCCCAGAGCCACGAAGACCGCATCGAGGCGCATAACATCGAACTGATAAAGATCAACGAGAGGATAAAGACCGCTCTTTGGATAATGGCGGGAGTCTACACACTCTCACAGGTGCTCGGGCTGTGGGACAGGGTTAGGGTTTTGATGTGGGGGTGAGGGGGGCGGCGACTGGCGGCCATATATTCCTGTATTGAATAGTAAGACGCGGCATGATATACTTAACGCACTCCGAAGGAGTTAATTCGTTAATCCCCGCGCGGCTGTGTCTGTGCGGCCCCCCGTGTCGAGAGGCACGGGGCTTTTATTATCAGGAGGGAGCACCGTGGCTAAAAGGGCAATGTTTTTTGTTGATGGGTTCAATCTCTATCACGCGCTTGACTGTAACCCTGCCTATCGCAAATATAAATGGCTCGACCTTTACAAACTGGCACAACAGTTTTCGCGTCAACCGTATGAAGACATCCAGCATGTTAAGTATTTTACAGCCTATGCCACATGGAGGAAAAAGGAATCCGTTTCACGTCACAGAGCTTACGTACAGGCATTACGAAGCGTCGGCGTCGAGATTATCCTTGGGCGTTTTCAGGAAAAACTTCGCACATGTACGGCTCCTTCCGGATGCGGACTTACTTTCCCGGTACATGAAGAAAAATTAACAGACGTTAATATCGCCGTATCAATAGTAGAAGCATGTGCGACAAGCCAATGCGACATCCTGTATCTTGTCTCCGGCGACAATGACCTGGTACCGGCTTTGGAGACAGCCAAGCGCTTATGCGCCGGAATAGAAATAACCGTAGTCCTACCGATCAACGCCAAGGCAAAAATGCTAACGAAAATCTGCCATGAAAGCCATTACACGACAGCAAAGATCAACGAGCAATATCTGTCAGTTTCTCAATTTCCTGACACGGTGTTTTTCCAAGGCAAAACATATAATCGCCCTGCAAATTGGCGCTAAATGTGTTGCCGCCGCAGCTCGTCGAGATAATCAGCCCACCACTGCATCATGCGCCGACGCTCGGGCAGGTGCTCGGCGTAGTTGTAGGCCGCGCGTACACTGTTGCCCTCTACGTGCGCGAGCTGGCGCTCTATCCAGTCGCCGTTAAAGCCGTTCTCGTTGAGCAGCGTCGAGGCCATCGAGCGAAAACCGTGCGCGGTCATCTCCTCGTTGGTGTAGCCGAGCGTCCGAAGCGCGACGAGAACCGTGTTTTCACTCATGGGGCGGTCGCCCTTCGGCGCGCGGTTGCTGGGGAAGACGTATTGCCCGCCGCCTGTGATGACGCGCATCGCGTCAAGCAGCTCAATTGCCTGTCTGGCGAGCGGAACGATGTGGACGCGCTTCATTTTCATCTTTTCCGCGGGAATGCGCCACTCGTCGCCGCGAATCTCGCTCCACTCGGCATGGCGAATCTCGCCGGGGCGGCAGAAAGTGAGCGCGGAAAACTGCATAGCCCGCCTCACGACACCCTGCGGGTAGGCGTCGATTCGCCGCAGAAGGAGCCCGACCTCGCGCGGGTCGGTGATGGAGGCGAAGTGCGACGTTTTGATCGGTGCCAATGCGCCTCTCATCGCTTGTGTTGGGTCGTATTCGCAATACTCACAGGCGACGGCATAGCGGAAAATCTGGCTGCATATCTGCGCCATTCGATGAGTCATTTCCGTGATCCCGGCTGTTTCCATACGCCTGAATACGGCCAGCATATCCTTTGTTTTCAACTCGGAAATGTCGCTGTGCCCGATAACGGGAAGGATGTGTCTTTCGAGCCTGCGTACCATATTCATCCGGGTCTCATCGGTCCATCGTGAGGTATTCTTGGTTAACCACTCCATTGTGACGGCTTTGAAAGAGTGCGTTGCCTCGGCTTCTTCGCGAGGCTGCAAGCCATCGAAGATGCGGCGCTTTGCTTTATCGCGTAACTCTCTGGCTTCACGCAATGAAATGAGTGGATATTCGCCCAAAGATATCCAGTTCTGTTTGCCATTTTGCTTATAGCGGAACAGCCAAACCTTACGACCGCTCACTGCGACCTCTATGTATAACCCTTCGTTGTCTACAACCCGCTGCCGCTTCTCGGAGGGCTTGAGATTGCGGATTTTTGCGTCGGTCAACATGTTGTGGTCATCCCCTATCCACCGTAGTCTTCTGTGTGGTCATTTTCATCGGGGATATTATAACATTTTGCCGCCGTCCGTCGCCGCATAAAGAAGGCGCGAAGCCTTGTGTGATCTGGCTTCGCGCTGTTTTTCGCCGTTTATCGTTTTGTGTCCTGGAGCCGGTGTGCGGACTCGAACCGCAGACCTGCGCATTACGAGTGCGCTGCTCTACCAACTGAGCTACACCGGCTACGGTCATAACAGTGAAAAATTATAACAGCATGGAGGATTCCGTCAATAGCTTGCGCGGTTTTTTTGCGCAGATTGCGGATTTGCGCGGGATGTTGCTTTTTTGGCGCGGCTTCGCATGAAAATGCGTGATTTATGGTTGAATTTTGTGTTAAAATAAAATCCCTAATACAATGTGCGTCGATCTTTTTGTATAACATTCACCGGTAATATACCGTGCTTTATCCTTTTGCGATATAATCCTGTCACCGGGGTGAGGACGATATGGATGAGATCGACAGAGCTATTCTTCGGGAACTGCAACGGGACGCGAGAAGATCTTTGAGCGAGATCAGCCAAAGAGTCAACCTGTCCTTGCCCGCCGTCAGCGAAAGGTTGCGGAAGTTGGAACGGGCGCAGGTCATTAAGCAATACACGGCGATCCTGAACCCCGGCAAGTTCGGGAAAGAGCTTCTCTGCTTCTGCTTTCTGGTGCTGCAAAACAAAACGCAGGAGGGCATGGACGAATTGTTCCGGTTTGTGCGCGAGGCGGACGATATTCTTGACTGCCACTGCGTCACAGGACATTATGAGTACATGCTCAAAATCCACACGCGGTCAACCGAGAGCCTTGAGCAGCTCTTGAGCGATCTGCGCGCAAAAACCACCGCTAAAAACACCAGCACGTTTATCGTTCTCTCAACCGCAAAAGAAAGCCACTCGGTCTTGCCCTAAGGAGCGCGTCCTCCGGAGGCAGGAGGCGGGCTTCGCGCAGCGCGCGCGCCAGCCAGTCCGCGTCGAGCGCCGCGAAGTCCGCCTCCGCGCTGTCAGCGAGGCCGCGGCGGACGGAGATGGCGCGTTGCGCGCGCATTGTCTCCCGCGCTTTCTCGATTGCGTATATGCCGTCAGGGTCGCCCTCGCCGTTTGCCGTCTCCTCCAACAGCAGTGAGCGGAAGGGCGCGCGCATGAGAGGCACGTTCGGAGGCAGGGGCGCGCTCAGCAGGCGGCAGCGCCTGCGCAGCAAAAGGCTTGCGCGCCCAAGCGCGTCAAGCGGCGTGCCGTCCACGTACTCGACCGCAAGGACTCCGCCGTACGCCGCCCTGACCGCGCCGTTGTTTGTCACTACGACGAAGGGCCGGGGCGGCGGCTCGCTCAAAGCTCTATTCCTTTTCAAACACCGTCTGCTCCGCGATCTCCGTCTGCATCGCCCGGAGTGCGCGCGTCACCAGCTCGCGGCGTATGGCGTGGTCACGCTCCGCGCCAAGGTCGGGGTCGCCCGTAGGGTGTGGGATCGCCACTCCCGGAACAATGCGGTTCGCGCCGACCGTCAGCATGATCGGGATGATCGTCGCGATCTGCACGACGGGCACATTCGTCACTCGTTCTATCTCACGCGCCATCGATGCGCCGCATCGAGTGCAGGTGCCTCAGGTGGATGTGAGGATGACCGCGTCGACGTTTGCTTTCTTCAAATCCTCCCCGATCTCGCGCCCGAAGCGCTCCGCGAACGACACAGCCGTTCCCGTGCCGGTAGTCGTGTAGAAGGTGTTGTGCAGGCTTCCGAATACGCTCTCGCGCTCAAGCTCGCGCATCACGTCCAGCGGCACGATTACGTCCGGATCGCGGCTCGCGTAGGCGCGTTCGTAGCCTCCGTGAATCGACTCGTACAGATCGGGAGTAAGGTCGTCTAAACCCGAGATATCGTACGCGCCGTAGTTCTCGGCGGACGATACTCGGATGCGGTCGGGGTTGCCGACCGGGACCAGCCCGCCGCTGGAGACCAGCGCGATCTTAGCGCCCGCGAGGTCTTTAACGGGCGGCGCGGGCGCAATCCTGCCGAAGGACGGCATCTCGTACTCGGTTTGGAAGGGCTCGCCGCGCAGACGCGCCAGCAGCATCCCGACCGCGCGCTCGGCTCCGCTCTCCTCGCGATGAAAATTGCGGCGCATTCCGCGCGGGAGATAGCCCTCGAGGCGCGCCGGGCCGTTAACCTCGCCCGCAAAGAGGCGCAGGGCGAACGACGCGGCGTCCCTTGCCGCCTGCGCCATGCCTCGGGCGCTCGGAGCGCAGGGGACGATGTGAACCTTCTTCGCGAAGAGCGCGACGCCGGGATTCTCCGCGTGCATACAGGCCGCGGCGGTGATCCCGAAGCGTTCGCTCAGCGAGGCGGCGACATCGCCGCAGGCAAATCCGTAACGCCCTGCGCCGAAGGCGGGGCCGGCGATCAGGATGTCGGGTTTCATCTCCATAATCAGGGCCAGGCAACGCTCTCTCGCGTCGTCCGTGTGTTCTCCGTAATATCCGTCGCCGCAGACGACAGTGCCGACGATCTTCGCGCCGGGGCCCAGGCTCGCTTGCAGCGCAACGCCGGGCCCGACCGCGCCGTCTCGCGCCTCAGGCTGCGCGCTTGCCATTTCTTCCCCGCCGAGCCCCGCAAAAAATTGGTTTATGTAATGGACGACTCTGATCACACCCACTCACATCCCATCTTGTTGAACCCAATCTCCGCCGTGGAAGCGATGATCGACTGCATCTCGACCCACATCGAGCCGTCCTCCCGCAGGCTGTCCGCCGAGCCGCCCGAGAGGTTCGCGATTGACGCCGCGTCTCCGATCACGCGTTCCATGGGCGGTACGAGGATCATCTCGTTGACGTTCCCCGTAGACACAAACGCGGCCATTTCCGGCGTTGTGTCGGCGAGGCTCTGGCTCGCGCCGTCCGTGCCCGCCGCCTCGTCGGAGACGACGACGGTTTTGATGCCCGCCTGCTCGAAGAATTTGGCGTTGAGACAGAGGTCCGAGTCCGGGTTGCCGTAGCCTTCCTCGGAGATAATCACGCCGTCCGCGCCCAGCTCGAGCGCGATGGCTACGTTCATCCGCGCCGCGCGCAGCTTGCCGTCCATCACAGTGCTCTCCTGCGCGGGAATAACGCCGAGGAAGTTAATATCCTTACCGTGCCGCGCGTAGAGGGCGGTCACGATCGGATTGCGTTCGTGATGCCACGTCGTATTTTTATCGCACGCGGATACGCAGTTTCCGGAGACCATCGCGCCGTCTATAACCTCGTTCGGGTGCAGCAGCGTGGGCAGGGCCGGGCGCAGATCCGCGCCGTAGAGGTAGGTGTCGTGCAGCAAGCCCTGCGTGATGTTCATGCATACGTAGGCGACCCTCGGCAGATCGGGGAAGCGCCCGCTCTCGCCCGAGGCCGTGCCTTTTTCGTAGACATCCGTTACGTCGAGGCGCGCGTCCGCGCAACACGCCGCGATGCGGGCGGCCAGCCGCAGCCCCGCCTCGCGGAGAATACGCTCGTATGCGTGCGGGTCGAGCCCCGGCACGGGACTGACGACCAACACTACGTTCGCCGTCTTTGAAAACGGCGTAAACGCCGCGCCCGGCCCGTCCATGTCGATAAAGCCCTCCTGAAACGCGACGACCGGTCCGCAAGTGACCACCGCCGCACCGTCCAGCGCCAGCGTCCGCCCGCTCCCCGCGCGCCCCATCGGTGCCGCGAAGCCCGGGAAATATCCCATCGGCGAACCGTCCTCCGCCAGCTTCACGCGCGGCTCGACCACGTCTTTGACGGGAATGACGCGCAGACTCTCGCCCGGACGCGCCAGCTCCAGTTCTACCGAGGCGAAACGCGTCTCCTCCGCGACGAACGAAATCGCGTCCTCCCTGTTTACATACAGCACGCCGCCTTCCGCGCGCGTCCTCTCTCCCCACCGGACGTCATGAATCAACACTCTGCCCATTTCAAGCCTCATGCACCCGCCCCCTTCCGTCGTAAAACAACATCCGCTATTGCATATTGCAAAAATTATACGTTCACGGACACGAAAGTCAACGCGCTAGCAGGGCGAAGG